>Ga0208277_1000075_pt1 | contig 52129 bp, 31 predicted proteins | sample ETNtaG_5_FD_185782 | JGI IMG/M metagenome (GOLD analysis project Ga0208277, IMG submission 185782) | Marine microbial and viral communities from oxygen minimum zone, Eastern Pacific Ocean - ETNP201406SV205 (SPAdes) (version 2) | ecosystem: Environmental > Aquatic > Marine > Oceanic ...
CGGGCAGCCCGTTGCAGAAGCCGAGGGATTGAACCCGCTTCCGGCGACCTTCACGACCAAAGGAGAACAATGGTCGGTGTCCGTTCGTGCCTGGGATGGCGAAGCATGGTCGCCATGGACCTCTAGCCCAACCCTGACCATCGCCAACGCTGCACCTGTGGTTCTGAGCGTGGAACTCACCTCTCCGTCCTTCTCCGCTCTTCACAACTTGAGCGTGAACCTGACCTCCAGTGACGTCGATGGTGACCAAGTGCAGTTGACGCAGGTGCAGTGGTTCCTCAACGGCGTCGAACAACTCGGTTTGGCCGATGGAGGCCAGATGGAAGCCAGCGAACTGACACGAGGAGATACATGGTACGCCGTGGTCTCCATCAGTGACGGAACCGACGAGACGCAGGCCACCACGCCATCGGTGGTCATCGTGAATGCCGCCCCGACCGTTTCCATCCTTTGGGCTGAGGAAACCAATGCCCTAACGGATTTGATGCCAACCATCAGCGTCGATGATGCAGATGGTGATGACACAACGTACACCACGGTTTGGTTCAAGAACGGTTTCAGGGACGCCAACCTCGCTAACGCCTCTTCAGTTTCACTCGAGAAATTAGCACCCGAACAGACGTGGCGCTTGGTGGTGGTCGCCGATGACGGAAGTGAAACGAGTGCCCCTGTTGAAGCCACGACCACCTTGGTCAACCAAGCCCCAACCCCCGTCATTGAGGTCGTCTCAAGCGATGTTTGGCTTGAAGAGGCAACGGCCCTCTCAGCCGAGGCCTCAACCGACGCCGATGGAAGCATCGTCGCCTACACTTGGACATGGGAAGGCGGTGCAGCCACCGGTGAACGACCCACGGTGGTGGTTGACCAAGCCACGACCATCACCCTCACCATAACCGATAGCAACGGTGCAGAGGCCAACACCACGGTGAGGCTCGAACCAACCGCTGGCCCTTCCCTGCAGAACCTGCAAGCGGCCCATGATGGTCAAGGCCGAGTCACAATCACGTGGACTTGGACAGGTGATGTCGTTTCGTTCGATGTGCTCCGCAACGGTGAACTGGTGGCGACGACCACCGAAATGACCCACACCGACCTTCCGCTCATGAGTGGCCTCAACACCTACACTGTACAGCCATTCACCGAAGAGCGAATGTTCCTGAAGGGCACAAGCGAAGTGGCGTTGCAAGTGGTGGATGTTGTGATTGAACAGCCCGAACCAGCCAAGGGCCTTGGCTACGGATTGGGCGGTTCCATGGTGTTCCTTCTCGTTCTCCTTCAGTTCATGATGCGCCGAGGAGGTGAACGCTGATGAGACGAATCATCGCATTATTTGTTGTCGCGATGCTCTTGATCGTCCCGACCATCGGTTCAGCCAACCCCAACGGCGTTGGCGATGGCACCTTTGACGCCCAGTGTGGCGGAGCGTGCCACGGAGACGCTGACATGAACCGAACCTCGGCCTCCACTGTGGTGGTGAGCGGACCTTCAACCGCTTACGAAGGATTACCCACCAGTGTTGATGTCACGGTATCAAACATCGAAACCACCGTCTCAGGGCTGCTGGGAATCTTCCTCCTTTCCGACCTCTCTGGAGCGGGCGATACACCCGCTGATGATGGATGGGCTATCGTTTCTAACAGCGAAGGCGGCACACAAAACTATGTCGAAGCTCTCATCGAACCAGGACAAAATGAACACACGGTGTCCTGGACCCTTCGCGCCCCGGCAACCGGAAATTATGTGCTCCACGCAGCCATTCACCATGGAACGCAAGATGGAAGCGAAGCCCCCTTCTTCGGTTCATCGCTCGAACCCATTCAAGTCAATGTGGTTCCTGTGCCTGAAGATTTGCCTCGCCTATCGCCAGCCTTTGAACCACCGGTGGTACGCACCGTGGGAGAAGCGACCAGCGTCCAACTCTCCACCCAAGCGGTGGACGTCGTGCAGGTGGAATGGCGGGTTTCCGGTGGTCCAGTGCAAACCGTTTCGGTCGTTCAATTGGACCAAGAGACATGGGAGTTTGAACTCCCTGCAAGCCTCCAGCCTGTCACCGTTGAATGGCGAGCGCATCTCCAAGGTGAGGGCCCCGAGCAATCAACGCCATGGTTTGCTCTCCAGAGTGAAAACCCGTCTTGGACCGTGGATGAGACGGCTGCTTATGTTCAGTCCCTGGCCATGCTTCTGTTGTTCATGGTCGCCTTCATGTCGCTTCAATGTCGAAACGAACGTTCACCCGAGACAACAAAAGAGGATGCCTTTGCGTTGGAGGTGGAGCACTGATGGTTTCAGCAGGTACCCTGCATGTTGTCTCAACCGAGCTGGCCGTCGGCGCCTTCGCCATGGCTGGTTTTGCTTTCCTGTTGGCAGGACTGGCCAGCCATGGATGGCTCAACATGGGACGTCATCTAAGTTTGGTTGACCATGTGGCGCATTTCGCATTGGCCTTTGGTTTGGTAGCGATGCCGTTTGCCATCATCACCGGCATCCAATCAAGCCCCGGAACGGGGGTTGACCATCCAATTCTCATCAACAAAATGTTCCTGTCATCCTCTGCCTTTGGTTTGGCCTTTGGTGTCCTCCTCACCCGTCGCCAGTATGGGCAGGAGATTTGGACCCGTTCTTGGGGACGCCGATGGCAAGCGATAGGCGGCATGGCGGCCGTTGGCATGGTGCTGGTAACCGCCTCCATGGGAGGCACCTTCAGCCGAGGAGAATCCCTGCTCGATGTGTTCAGTTTACCCTACGAACAGGTTCCCCTGATGCCCATGTGGCTCTCAGGCTTGGTGATGGTAGTGGCGGTGGCCAACATGGTCATGATGCGCCAACGAACGACGTGATCACAAACCAGCCATGTCGCCGGTTTGGATGGTCCACTGACTCGCATAAACGCCACCGGATGCCACCAAATCATCGTGAACGCCACGTTCCACAATGGCTCCATCAACCATTGAGAGAATCTCATTGGCGTTGCGAATGGTACTCAAGCGATGAGCGACTGCGATTGTACCTCGCTCCTTGCCAGAGGAGAGGAGGTTTTCTTGTATCCGACGTTCGGTTTCAGCATCCAAGGCACTGCTCGCTTCATCAAGAATAAGCAGGCTGGGTGCTTTGAGCAGGGCACGGGCGAGGGAAACACGGGCACGCTGACCACCGCTTAGCATCGCACCCCGGTCGCCGACAAGTGTTTCAAGGCCATCCTCAAGCTCTTGGACAAATTCCCAAGCACCTGCCATCTTGAGCGCCTCAATGAGGTCGTCCTCGGTGGCGGTTTGGTTGTAGATGACGTTGTCTCGAACCGAGCCGTAGAACAGGAAGGGGTCCTGGCTCACGAAGCCAATCGCTTCGCGCAGGGAATGAAGGGTGTAATCGCTGATGGACCGGCCGTTGACCAACACTTCACCGCTGTCGGGGGTGTAATAGCGCATGAGCAGTTTCAGGATCGTGGTTTTCCCAGCACCGGTGTGACCCATGACGCCAAGGAATTCACCCTCGTGGACCTTGAAGGAAATACCGTTGAGCACTTTGATGGTGGTGTTCGGGTAGGTGAAGTAGACGTCATTGAATTCCACGGTTTTGATGCCACCTTCCAGGGGCACAGCGTCTTCGCTGTCCACGATGGTGGGCTCAAGGTCAATCGCAGCGAAGACGCGGCGGGCTGCTGCTTCACCACGTTGAAGCTGGTTGACCAAGATACCAAAGATGAACATCGGCATCGTCATTCGAGTGCTGATCAAAAGGAAGGTGACCAACTGTCCCGTTGTGATCTCAGCTTGACTGGCAAAATATCCGCCGGCCGTCGTGAGCAACCCGAAGGCCACACCGGCAACGGCGTAAATCATGGGAATGAATCGATTGCGGTCAGCACTGGCACCCATGGCTTGGTCTCGGTATGAACCCGATTCTGCCGCCACACGGTTGGCTTCCCATTGTTCGGCATTGTATGCCTGGACAACTGCGATACCGGAAATGAGGTTCTCCAAGACGGCGTGAATATCACCAGTCGATTCCCGTTGTTTGCGGTATTTGCGTTGCACCCGGGTTGAAAACCAATAGACGGCCGGAACGATGAACAGGATGGGTGTGAACAACACGGCCGCCAATTTCCACGACATCAACACGAGGATGAGAAAGGCGGTGGCGAAGGTTATGACGATTCGAATGATGGACGTCGATGAGTCGGAAACCACGTCCTCAAGTTGGTTGACATCGCTCGATAAAACCGACATGATTTGCCCGGTCTGTCTGAGGTCGTAATAGGAGGCTTCCATGGCGATGAGAGAGCGGGTGGCGTCCATTCGCAAGTCGTGTTGAATATTGTAGCCAAGCGTTTGCCACGAGTATTCCGAGATGCCCTGAAAAATCGCTAGACAAAGGAAACCAAGGAAGATGAGCACGCCGTATCCAATGGCAGGATTGCTGTGAATGGTGGTGACCATGTCTTGTACAATCTGAGGCCCTGAAAGCACATCGGTGGTGAAATAATCAACCGCAAGTCCGATGGCCACGAAAGGCATGAGGTCAAAAAATCGGGCGGCGGCATTGGCGAAAATTCCTGAGAAGACGCGTTTTGGGTATTTCTTGGCGTAAGGAACAATTCGCCAAATTTGCTTTCCGAGGACATCCGTTCCTTCATCACCCTCATCAGGAGACATCTTGTCGCTCTTGGCATTCGCCATTTGGCCCCCCGTCATGCCTTCACGGCGAGGCCCCAGCCTCTTGAACCCTCGGTATCAACCATGGATGTTGACGTGACCGCCAAACCAATCTTTGATGAGGTTCCCCGGGTTGGATTTGAACATGCAGAGGCAACGCCGCCGTACTTCCATCCTCTTCTTTGGCCTCCTCTTGGTACAGGTCCTCTCACCTTTGGCTTTCGCTCAGGCCCCTGATGACCCGCTCAACGACGATACAAATGCCGACATTGAACTCCTTCAGCACCTCAACATCGCTCCATCTTCGTTGGCCGAGCATGGCTGGTTGGAAAGCGACGAGGCTGCCGGAACAACAGCTCTGTTGTATCGGGATGTTTCGCTCATCGCGCCCAGCGAATGGACGGAGCGAACCGGAGAACAACGCGTGGATGGATTCTACATGCTCGGCCACACCTACCCGGTGCCAAGCACGTGGTTCCTGGATTTGGCCGCCGCCGGCATTGAGTGCTTCTCATTCATGCCTCCTGCAAGTTTCCATTGCGATGTCAATTCGAAAACCCCAGCACAACTTTCCAATCTGGACGTGTTGGGTTTGGCCGCCATGGACGCGACCGACAAAGTGCAAACCGACTTGGTGAGAGGGTTGCTCAGCTTGGACATGATCGCTCCAAACCCATTTGTGAACAGCGAAGGGGCCGTCATCAACGTCGTCCTTTCAGGAGATGACTTGCCAGAAGGTTTGCTTCAACGCAACGACATTGTTTTGGATTCCCACACTGGACGGTTTGCCACCATGGCGGTTGACGCCAACGGACTATCTTGGTTGGTTCAGCAGGACGGCGTTGAATGGGTTGAACCGCGCCCGTTCTTTGAAATTATGAACTCCGTGGGCATCGAGGTCATGAACGTCGATGACACATGGGACAACACCAACATGGCCAACATCGACGCATCATGGGCAGGTTTGGACGGAAGTGGCGTCATCGTCACCGTTGCCGACACCGGCCTTGACAACGGGGTCAACAACACCAACATGCATCCTGATTTCAGGGACCACATCACTGGCATCCTTTCCTTCCCCCCAGCGGCCTCGACCTGCGCTTCATTGAGTTTGAGCCCCTGCGGCGACGATGCAGAAGACCACCACGGACACGGCACCCACGTGGCTGGTTCGGTGCTTGGAGACGGCACCCACAGCAACGGCGACATCATCGGTGCGGCTCCAGAAGCGCATCTTTTGTTTCACTCCATTGCTACCACTCATGACGGAGAAGAGAAACTCCTCGGCATTCCCAACGACCTTGATGACATGTTCAAACTGGCATGGGCCAACGGGAGCCGAGTTCACACCAACTCGTGGGGTTCGGCCGTCGCTGGACAATACACCACATCGTCCATGCAAGCGGATTCCAGCGCCCGCACCCATGATGAATTGGTCATCCTCTTTGCAGCCGCCAACGAAGGCGTGGATGCCAACATGAACGGAGAAATTGACCTCGATTCCATGGGGAGCCCGGCTACCGCCAAGAACGTCCTCACCGTCGGAGCGAGTGAAAACAACCGTGGCAACATGACCTGGACCTGGGGCAGCAGCGACTACGGCTCACCCATTTCGACCGACCGTTTGGCCGACAATCCTGACGGGATGGCCGCCTTTTCCTCCCGTGGACCCACCGATGACGGTCGCCTCAAGCCCGATTTCTCGGCCCCCGGCACCATGATTCTCTCCGCCAAATCCCGAAGTACATCATCGGTTGGCTGGTTGGCCCACAACGCCAGCTACACCTACATGGGCGGCACCAGCATGGCCACACCACTGACCGCTGGCGCCTCCGCTCTTCTGCTTCAACACCTCATGGACAACCTCGGAGAAACCAACCCCACCTCCGCTCTTGTCAAGGCCATCTTTACGGCCAGCGCCCACGACATGACGGGGCAATACTCCTCCTCCACCAACGGTGCAGGTGAAGCCGCTCCCAACGAACACGAAGGATGGGGCAGAATCAACATGTCTCAAGCCATCAACACCTCGTATTTGCAAGGCCACTCGGTGACCACCAACGCTGATTCAGGATGGTCATTCATTGTGCCTGCCAGTGCCGATGACATCAACATCGCTTTGACGTGGACCGACCCTGCATCAACACCCGCCGCCTCAACCAACCTTGTCAACGACGTTGATTTGGCCCTCAAAAGTCCCTCTGGAACTTGGACCAATGTGAGTAACAACCTCGACAACCTTCGAGGCCTGACATTGGCCTCACCCGCTCAGGGAACCTGGGAGCTGCATGTCGTTGGCAGCAACATCCCGACTGGTCCGCAATTCTTTGCCGTCGCCATGACGGGAGACTACACTTTGAGCAATTTGACACAAGACGGAGACTTTGACGGCTATGAGGACGATGAAGACGACTGCAACACCACCGCAGGCACCTCAACCGTGGACCGTACCGGTTGCCCTGACACAGACGGCGACGGCTACTCCAACCCAGATGGAAATTGGACGGTCAACGACGGCGCCGATGCATTCCCAAGCGAAACAACGCAGTGGGCCGATGCGGATTACGACGGCTACGGCGACAACGCCGCTGGCCTCCAACCCGATGCTTGTGTTTCAACATCTGGCAATTCAACGGCGGACCGATATGGATGTGGAGACGACGATGGCGACGGTTATTCCAACCCAGACGGCTCGTGGACCACGGCCAACGGGGCCGATTCCTGCACCAGCGTAGCCGGCTCCTCGAGCCAAGACCGAAACGGATGTGCCGATCAAGACGGCGACGGCTACTCCGACCCTGACGGCTCTTGGGGCACGACCAACGGTGCTGACGCCTTCCCGGCTGACAACACACAGTGGGCCGACGCCGACAACGACGGCTACGGCGACAATCCCCCTCCGGCGACCACGGGCGATGGATGTCCAAGCGTTAACGGCGATTCAGACCAAGACCGCTATGGATGCACCGATACCGATGGCGACGGTTATTCCGACCCCGACAGCGGGTGGACCACTGCCAATGGAGCAGACGCTTTTGTTTCCGATGCCACACAATGGGCCGATGGCGATGCTGACGGCTACGGGGACAACGCATCAGGGAACAACCCCGATGCCTGCCCAACACAACATGGAACTTCCACCGAAATGGGTCGCTTGGGATGTGCAGATAGCGATAGCGACGGTTATGCCGATGTGGATGATGCCTTCCCGAACGAAGCCACACAATGGGCCGATGCCGACGGTGATGGCTACGGCGACGAGGCCACTGGATTCGAAGCAGATGCATGCCCGAGCACCATGGGTTCGTCAAGTCGAGATCGCTTCGGTTGCCCCGACACCGATAGCGATGGTTCCTCGGACGCCGATGTGAACTGGACCACGGCGAATGGGGCGGACATCGCCCCAAACGACAGCACTCAATGGGTCGACGCTGACGCCGACGGATATGGCGACAATCCCCTTGGAACCAACGGGGACCAATGCCCAGCGCTCGCTGGAACCTCGACGGCCGACCGACACGGCTGTCCGGACACCGACGGCGACGGGTACTCCGACCCGGACAGCGGGTGGACCGTTGACGATGGCGCTGACGCCTATCCCAACGACCCAAACCGCTGGGGTGACAACGATGGCGACGGTTATGACGACGGCCTCGATGATGATTGTCCAACGTTGTACGGCACCTCTGTGCACGACCGAAAGGGTTGTCCCGACCAAGACGGAGATGGATATTCAGACCCAGACAGCGGGTGGACCACCGCCAACGGAGCAGACGCCTTCATGACCGATTCGACCCAATGGAACGATACAGATGGCGATGGATACGGCGACAACGCTGCGGGTTCTGTCCCAGATGCCTGTCCGAATGTCTACGGAGAGTCGTGGCAAAACGGAACCTATGGATGCCCGGATACCGACCAAGACGGTTGGAGCGATGCAGAAGACACCCACCCCGGCGACCAAACACAATGGGCGGATATTGACGGTGATGGCTATGGGGACAACCCCGGAGGAGCCAATCCGGATGCGTGCCCGACACAACCCGGCAATTCAACGCAAGGAAACCGACTGGGATGCTTGGACAACGATGGCGATGGATGGGACAACGCCATTGATGCCCTTCCTGACCTCCCCACACAATGGCTTGACCAGGACGGAGACGGTTATGGCGACAACGCCACTGGACTCCAACCGGATGCCTGTCCCGGCGAGGCTGGAACCTCAACGATTGGACTGTATGGCTGCGTGGACGACGATGGTGATGGGCATGCCAACCTCACGGACGATTTCCCCAACGACCCGACCCGTTACATCGACAGCGATGGGGACGGATACGACGACGCAGAAGATGCTTGTCCGTTGATCGCAGGCAACTCAACGACCGACCGAGTGGGTTGCCTCGACAGCGATGCCGATGGTGTCTCTAACCCCACCCTTCCGGTAGGCAATGCAAGCGGATGGAACGCTTCAAACGGCGCTGATGCCTTCCCCTATGATCCAACCCAATCATCGGACGCCGACGAGGACGGGTACGGTGATAATGCAGCCGGATTCCAGCCTGACACCTGCCCTGCGAGTGCAGGAACTTCCAACGTCGACCGTTTCGGTTGCGTGGATGAAGACGGCGATGGGACCTCCGATGCGAACGATGCTTTCCTTGGAGAACCAACCCAGTGGACCGACAGCGATGGAGATGGATACGGCGACAACCCCAACGGGACCCAACCCGATGCTTGCATCGCCACCCCTGGAACTTCATCGTTGGACATCTACGGCTGTGTTGACGGCGACGGCGATGGGGCCAGCGATAGCAGTGATCTTTGGCCTGACGACAGCACACAATGGTTTGACAGCGATGGCGACGGATACGGCGACGAGCCGACGGGCACCGACGGCGATGCCTGTCCAAACGATGCCGGTACATCCACTGCTGGAGCCACCTTTGGCTGCCCCGACCAGGACGGCGACGGGTGGTCTGACCAACAAGACGAATTCCCGGAACAACGAAGCCAATATTCCGACAACGATGGCGATGGATACGGTGACAACGCGACCTTAGGCGCCTACAAGCCAGACCACTGGCCCAACGATTCCTCTCGAAATTCAGCCGAAGCCAGCATGACATGCAGCGAGGACACCATTGAGGTTGACCTTGCGGCAAGTGGATGGTTCACCTTCTCATGTACCGTGACGACCTCGATGAGTTCCGCCTTCGCGGCCAACCTCCAATGGACAGCGACGTCGAGCATTGTGGGTGAATCCGCAGAACACTTCCTCACGTTTACTTCAGCGAGTGGCAATTCTCAAATTGCTTCGTTATCGGGTTACGCCCAAGATGTGGGGAACCATCAGTTGCTCCTCACCGCCTCTGAACCAGGAGCTGTTAACCCGATGGACACCGTTACGGTGGTCATTCAGGCCATCGACTCCAATGCCCCGGTTGAGATTGAGGAAGAGGCAAAGAGTTCGGTGATGGACGTGTTGACCGAGAGCACGATGTTTCAGGCAGCCCTGGCAGGATTGGTACTGTTCGTATTGATGGGGACGCTGATGATCCGAGGCCAGAGCCGCAGCATACGTGATCAGGAGCGACGATTGGAACGCGCTGCTGAAATCCGTCAGAACCGAGGGCTGGTCGATATGCCGAGTAGAGACCTTGTTCAACAGCAACACCTTGGAAGTCGCCGTGAGCGAACCAACTCAATGTTTGACGACTTTCGACGGTCCCGCTGAGTCACGCAGATGAACCGATTCCCTCAAAGAGGAGAGGGCTGTCGTCGGGCTACCACACTGCGGATATGGTGAAGTGGTTATCATCTGAGGTTTCCAACCTTATGTCGTGGGTTCGACTCCCGCTATCCGCACCATTCTCGTTGTACCAAGACGTATGTTTCACCGGGCATCATCTCGCAAGCATCAAAGGCTCAGCCTACAAGGGAAGGGCGTTCTACATCCGGTGATGTCATGGATTTTCTTTCACTTTGTTTGCTGACGCTTTGGTTGTACTTGCCCGGCTTCCTGGCCAACACCTTCGCCATGATGTGGGGGAAATGGTTGCCAAAAACCGGGTATGGCCCGTGGCCCATTGATGGAGGACGGGTGCTTTCGGATGGAAACAGAATGCTTGGTGACGGCAAGACATGGAACGGCCTCATCGGTGGATCCCTCACCTCTGGTTTGCTCTGCATGTTGATCGCCTCCTCCGTGTCGACTGGCACACTTGACACGGTGTTTGATGACGGAGCCACGATTTTCGCCCACCCCTTGGTTGGTGCAGAAGATGCATGGTTCTACATTGGAGGCGCCAATGGAGCGGCGTTTATTTTGGGATCGTTCCTTGGATTTGCGTGCTTGCTTGGAGACAGCACAGGTTCGTTTTTCAAGCGCCGAAGGGGACTCAAGCGAGAAGGAGACATCTCTTCCAAAGCTCCGCTGCTCGACACCCTACCTTTCGCCATTATGGTCTTCCTCTTGGGCCAACTTTTGTTGGGACCCTCCGTTCTTGCATCCGAGGAATTGCGCCTCCCCATGCTGGCACTTGTGGCAATTACGCCCATTCTCCACCGTTCATTCAACCTCATCGGTTACAAAATTGGATGGAAGGACGTACCCTACTGAAGGGCATCGAATCATTTGATTCATGATGCATTGAATCTCGGGGACTGAACGAAACTTCATGTAGAATACCAAATGAAATTTCTAACATGGATGCTGATGCGCCGGATGTGTCGGCGAACCTACCCGGCAATAAAGCCAGGTTTTCCCCAAAATGGGGCATGCTTTTCGGAATCCTGTTCGCTTACAGCGAGATGATTTACCGTCTTCTCTCGGGGAAAGACATTGTCGACTCGGTGTGGCCGCACGCCATTCGGTCGTTGGAATGGACCCTTCGCCTGCGTTCATCACCAACCTTGACCCTCTCCTTGTTCCTGGTCGCCGGAGCCGCTGCGTTTGGGTTGCGAAGCCTTGTGAAAGCAGCATCTCCAAGAGCCGCTTGGCTGACCCTGCCCTACGCTGCGCTGGGTCTGCTTCTCGGACTGATTTCCTTGCACCTTTTGTTGGACGTGTTCTACCTTCGCGGAGCATTCCTCATGGTACCAACGCTCATGGGTTGGACTCTTGCTTGTTTGCTCATCGCCCTCGGCGGACCCCCTACCCTAAGGGCTCCGGGCGAAACAAAACCCTCGACGACCAGAGTGTTTCATGTCCTTGGAGTGTTTTTCGCCGCTTGGCTGGTCATGCCGGGTATTCCAGCGCTTGCTGGATTTGCTCCATCCCCTCCTGCTGCCCCCACAATCGGGTACGGTTCTTCTCCAGGCCCCTACACCTTGGAACAATACCAATTCCCCTATGTTTTGCCTGAAGAAGTTGTTGAGGTGCAAGGGCCTTTGGAAGACGATGTTGAGTTCAGCGTTTACATTACCCTTCCCAACCTCCCTGAAGATTTGCCCATCACCCACCTCCCATTGGCGGTGCTCCTCCATGGATTTGGCTACCCTGATATCGATGCCTATCAAGGCTGGATATCTCACCTCGGAGCGAAAGGAATCGCTGTAGCGTTCATCCAATACCCCTCGGATCTCCGACCATCAGGACATGAAGATCACGAGGCTGACTACGAGAAAGGCATGTCTGATTACCTCCAACACACGTACCGCGACGTGGCCATTCGGGCTGGACTTGACCACCTCGAAGACATTCTGTTAGGACCTGAACGCGAAGCACAGCTCGAGGACCACCTTGGTGACATTCGAGTGGACCCATCGTCCCTTTGGGTTGGCGGGCACAGCCTTGGAGCAGCATACACGTTCATTTCGTTGGATTCTGCTCTGGAACGTGGATGGGCTACAGATGCGCTCGTGGTCGCTCTTGAAGCTCCGGCAAGTCGCCCTATGCAAGCCTCGCTTCAACCGAACCTCACGTTAATTCCTGAGGAAACCTTGGTTCAAATCGGCGTCCCCCAAGATGACATGAGCGTGGGCATGTGCCCCGGAGCGTTTCATCAACAAATGTTCAATGCACTACCGAACGAACGAAACCAGTTGATTGAGATTCAATCAGACCATTATGGATACCCTCGGTTGGTGGCGAGCCATTACCTGCAAACCGACCCAGCACGGGACACACTGTCCGATTGGAGTTTTTACCGCCGCATCGACGCCCAAGCGGATTACCTCGTTGCTCATGGACGAAACGACTCGTTCACCGCCGACTGGGCTTTCCAGTACATGACGGACGAAATCATGCTTACAGGAATGGGGGAATGGTCCGATGGCACCCCCGTTTTACCGCTGATTTGGCACCGCAATGCCATCGAGGACGTGCGAGCGTTTCAGGACTGCAATTGAGAACACATCTTCAAAAGTCAATGGGGGAACAGGTAAGCATGACCGAGGGAACCGTCTCCAGCGATGTGAAGTCGTTGTGGAAGTGGATTGGCGGCTCTGCCTTCCTCGCATCCATGTGCTGTTTTCCAAGCATCGTCTTGGTGTTCTTTGGCTTGGCTAGCGTTTCGAGTGCAGCCGCTCTCTCCAATGATTTGTATTGGGGCACCAACGGCATGGGATGGTTTCGGCCACTGCTCCTGACCGCGAGCACGGCCTTCATCATCGCAGGCTTGGTTCTGTATTTTCGCAACAACGGCATCTGCACCCTCAGTGAAGTGCGCCGGCAACGAAAACGTATCATCAACACTTCGATCATGGTGCTGACGCTGGCCTTCATCACCTACATCGTGTTGAATTTCGTCATTCTCACGGAACTTGGTGTTGCGCTCAACCTTCCGTGGGAAAGCAGCCGGCTGTGGAATTAATCAGGCTCCTTGTCGTTGGGTCTTGCACCCAACACCCCAATCCGGGTCAGCCTGCATCGCCAATCGAGTCTCTTCCAGTATCCGCTCTTCTGGATTGCTTTTGGAAGGTGCTTCGGGCCGCAAGGCCAAGGAGAGATGATACCCTTTCTCAGCCCAATAAACCAATTGGATTTTTGAATTTCCAATTGAAATATTATTCATTTCAAATCCAATTGGAATTTCAATTTCACGTGGATTGAGGTGCATCCCCAAGCCCAAGCATTTCTGCACGGCTTCTTTCCCTGTCCAAGCCTGAAAGACATGCTGAGGCGAGGCCCTCAATGCCTCCAGTTCAACTCCCTTGGCCATCATGTCAAAGGCATTTTCGGCCAGCCTGCGGTCAAGAGGTTCGGCATCCAACCCCACCGCACGTCCAGGATGAGTCAGAGCTAGAAACGCCATCCCCTCGCTGTGAGTGATGGAAAAGTTCGGAAGGGTGGTTCGCTTCCAAACACCTTGAATGTAGACAAGGGAGGGAGCCCGATGCTCATCACGGACCACTTCAACCACCGACAAGTCCTTCGCGCCCCATTCCCTCAATGCTTGACCGAGGAGCCAACGTCCAGTCAAGTGTTCATGCCTTCGTTTGCTGGTGACAAAGGTGGCTACTTCAGCCGGCTGGGCCAATGGAACATCGCCAAGGTGCCAATCAGTGACCCTAGTGGCCAGAAGCGTCACATCGGTTCCATCCGGCGGTGTGAGTTCAATCACTTCCGGAGGTTGCATGCAGCACGCCTCATCGCTCAAGCGCAAAGCGCTGATCCTCATCCACGTTGGCCATCGCTTTCAATCGCAGGCCTTTCAGCGCCAGAACGGGAGCATCGTCTTCGCCAACCACCAAAACATCGTGCACGGTGGTGCCATCATCGAGCGCATCGGTTTGCAAAGTACGCAAGCGCAGAACTTCCTCTGCCTCGGGCACGCGAAGCATGGTGGACCACGCAATGCCAACTGGAAGGCTGCTGTAGCCAAGAACTTCCATGGCCACAAGTCCAGCGTTTTGGAAACCTGCCTCAATGAGCATTGGAAGGGCCTCAAGGAGGACATTTTCACCGTGTTGCTCCAGAGCAAATTGGTCGGTGGCAGGCAATTGGTGCCGCATGAGAGCTAGCCCGTCAATACCAGGCTGGTCGGCGTCGCCGACGCCGCCAAGAACACCTCCATGGGATTGGAATCGGGGGCCGTGGAAGTAGCGGTCATAGATGAACGAAGCAGGATGGACGAGGGCGCCCACGGGAGGAGTGCCAATCGAAGGGAGTGCCTCAACTTCACGGTGAAGGAAGGGGCGCAAATCTTCTCGTTTCTCCACAAGGCGCACCAAGGCCTCGTGGTGCTCACGCTCTCCGAAGACTTCGCCCTTCGAATTCGCCAGGTCAGAAATGAGGCGGCATCGAACCCACATCATGTCGTCTTTGGTTCGTTCTACGACGGCCTCAACTCGAACTGTCATTGGTCCCTTGATGAGTTTGACCGGCAAACCAAAGCTGACTTCCTCAAACCCGGCAAGGCAGGCAGTTGGTTGCAACAGAAGCGAGGTTTGTGCAAACATCTCGAGGGCCATAACACCTGGATGATAGGGCACACCCTCAATGGCGTGGTCGAGCAAGAAAGGATGGTCTTCGGTCGAGAGGGTCGTCTGCGTCATCAGGCGAACGCCTTCATCCAACGAGAGAACCTTGTCAACAAATGGGAACCGAGAGGGGTCGGCGATGGTGGCGGCCATTTGGGGAGGAAGTTTGAGGGGCGCTTCTCTAAACGACGAGAAGGTGTCCATCTGACCAAGTGAGCCGCATCCCAGCACGCGTCGCTTCCCGCCTTGGAGGGCCTCTGCAACGAAGATTGAGACTCCATCTTGTACCGCCAATGTCTCGATACCAGCAGCCGCGAAGACCGCTTCAATTGACCCACGGGTGGCCATGCCCACGTCGCGCCATCCGGTCCATCCGATAGCCACGGCTCGGCAGTCTGTCGTCGCCGTCAGCCGAGCCATCTCCGCATCCAGCACCGAGTTCGCTGCAGCGTAATCGGTTTGGCCACCGTTGCCAAACCGGCCGGCTACGCTGGTGAAGCAACACGCAAATTCAGGGACTTCACGGCCCGAAGCAACCACCGCTGACAAAAGGGCTCTCCATCCATCAACTTTCACGCGTACCACGCGGTCAAAGACCTCGTAGCCTTTGTCAGCGACCAACTTCGAATCTTCAAGTCCAGCACCGTGGACCAGACCCGTGATTGGCCGACCGAGGGATGAACCAAGTTCCTGAAGCGCCGACTGGTCCATGACGTCTATCGAGTGGTACGTCGCATGGTTACCCGTTTGTTCAATGGCGTCCAATGTCAAGTAAACATCACGACTTCGTGTGAATTTTTGCCAAGCATTATTCCATTCAACCATGGTGACTTTACCGCTCTCACTCGCACCGATCAAACGCTCGCGAAGAGCGTTCTTTTCCTGTTCCAATTGGCTCTCCGACCAATCAATCCATGACGATGTGGTTTCAATGAGTTTGGAACGACCAAGCAGTTCGAAATGAGCACCAGCGTTTAGACTGGCTCCTGCCACACCGATGATAGAGGCTGCTGTGACACCTGAGCCACCACCCGAAACCAACCAGGTGTCCTGGCCGGTGAGCGGCTTGACTTCATCCACCACATCCTCGGCGAACGCCACCAAAGCCCATCGGCGACCGTCCCGGTCAAGAGCGACCTCAACCTCTCCAGCGAGGCCAAACACATCATCTTCGATACGTTTCGCGGCCTCATGCTCATCAAGGACAAACTCGGGGTGCAGGTCCAATGCACGGCATCGAAGGTCAGGGCGTTCAAAGGCATACGACTTGGTGATGCCGCTGGCAGCGCATTGCACCGCATTGAAGCGGTCGCCGATGTTGCCATGACGGCCGTCCATTGATGTCACCGAGGCGATGAAACCTGGAGTGTCATTCGCCATTCGCCCGCCCAATTCCTTGAGCAAACCAAACCAACCATGGCCAGCAAGCGCGATTTGAGACGATGGGTAGGCGTCTTCGAGCCAATCCTCTGAAGCCAACTTGAGCGGGGCCATGTGAACCATGCCTCCAATCGTCGTGCCCTCGAGCTGTTCGGCAATCCAGGCCAAATGCTCCGGTTGTTCCGGGTCGGCTCGGTAAACGGTGCGACCGCCTTCATCGTGGCGGGATGCGTCTCGAATGCGGCTTTCAAAACCGATACGAACAGCATGGAGGCCTCGGGCTTCCATTCGCTGACAGAAGGCCTCGGCAATCCCCCATCCGTCATCGGAAACCACGACGGTGCCAGAAATATTGAGCGGGGAAGGGAGCCCGGGACACGCTTCGATTTCAACTTGCCAGCGACGCGTACCAGCTTGATGCGAGGCCCGTTGTTCAACTGGCTCGTTTGAAGAGACTGAAGCGTCGGCTTCTGCAGATACGGCGACCGGTGCGGATTCAGGCTCGGGTCCGGCCCCACCTTGCATTTTGACGATGTAAGCCGTGAAATGGTTCAGCGTTGGGTGGTCGGCAAGAACGAAATCCTCGTCAACGGGCAAACTAAACCGGTCTCGAATCTCGGCCATAATTTCCGCTTGTTTCACGGTATCAATGCCGAGTTCGCCTTCGAGGTCTTGATCCATTTCGATGAAGTCGGCTGGATAACCGGTATGGCTGACCACCACCGAAACCAACACGTCCTCAATCTCGGGATTCGAGCCTTGTTTCGTCGGAAGGGGTGAGGTTGGTTCAGAGGGCGTTGGCGCTGCCGCCACCGGAGCAGGAGCAGGAGCAGGTTCACTTGCCGGCGCTGGGGACGGGGATTGACCCTTCATTCGTTGGATGTAGCCAATCATGTGGTTCAACGTCGGATGGTCCGACAACACGAAATCCTCGTCGATGGGCAAGTCAAACCGGTCTCGGATGTCCGCCATGATTTCGGCTTGCTTCACCGTGTCAATTCCCAATTCACCCTCGAGGTCTTGGTCAAGTTCAATGAAGTCAGCCGGATAACCCGTGTGCTCAACGACCACAGCAACCACCGTTTCCGTCATGGCAGCATCGTCCACCGGTGAGGCCGCAGGTGCAGCAACTGGTGTGGATGAAGGTGGAATTTCCTCGATCACGGACTCTGTAGGCGAAGGGGTCGGTTCAGCAGGAGAGGATGGAGCGGGAGAGCCGCCGCCAGTCATGTGTTGAATGTAGCCAATCATGTGGTTAAGGGTCGGATAATCAGCCAACACGAAGTCTTCGTCAATGGGTAAATCAAACCGGTCACGGATATCAGCCATGATTTCGGCTTGCTTCACCGTGTCAATTCCGAGTTCGCCTTCGAGGTCCTGGTCAAGTTCAACGAAGTCAGCAGGATAACCCGTGTGGTTGACAACGACTTCGATCACGGTGGAAACCATCGCTTCATCGTTGACGCTTGGTGGTGCTGAGGCTTTTGGAGCAGGCGCGGGAGCCGGAGCCGCAGAAACAGATGGTTTGGGTTCGGGTGATGCCGGTTCAACTGGCGCATGCGAGACGGATGGTTTTCCTTCCCACGGCGCTGTGGCAGGCCAAGCATCGCCTTGGACGCCCCCGTGCAGGTTATCATCGCCGTTGACGTAAGCGACGAGTTTGTTTTGCAGCACACGCATAACGACCTCATCGGTGCCGGCGAGGTGGCGTGCCCAAGCGAGTAACTTGGCACCATCAATGCGGTCACCTTCCACCGGCCAACGGCGCATCAATGAAAGAGCGATTTGCGAGCCAAAACCGGCAGCGAAGCGGAGACCAAACTCCAATTCAGGGTAGTCTCCTCCCTTTGATAAATTCAAATCCCCGAGTTCGGGGTCGTTTTCTTTGTGGTTGGCGATGGGTGGAATCCGTCCTGTTTTCAAACCGTAGAACATGCTGGCGTCTTCGATGCCAACCGCCATTGGGTGTCCGGTGAATCCTTTCGTGTTGGCAATAACCAGTTGATTGGTCGAATCTCCGAAGGTGTCTCGAAGCGCCTTGACTTCGGATTGGGCAGAACCTCCACGGGCGGGTGTGTAGGTTTCATGGGAAAAGAAGACCGTGTTGGGGGCCATGGCGTGGCGATCAAGTCCCCATCGTCGCTCCATATCTGTGATGAAACCATTGACCACTTGGCCCACGTGTTCAACGTCCAATCGAGTTCCGTGATAAGCAGAATTAGCCGTCGTGGAACCCAAGAACTCTGCAATGGGTTGAACACCACGTTGCTGAGCTTCGGAATTTCGCTCTACCACGAAAGCGGCGGCCCCCATTCCGAGAATCAAACCGTTCCGGCGCCGGTCAAACGGAAGGGCGGTTTCCTCGACCACGTTATTGGTGGCCGCAGCGCCAGAGGCCGCGAAACCTCCGGCAATCCATTCCCACATGTCGTCTCCGGTAACATCGTCGCCGCTGATGATGACCACTCGGTCAACCCGGCCGGCATCCAGCCAATCTTCGGCGACGCCAAAGGCTGCCGTAGCGGAGGCGCATGCAAGATTGATGGTCGTGTTGGGGCCACGAATACCGGTGTATTGAGCAAATTGTGAATGGCCCATGTTGAGCGTTTGGAACAGATAGCGGCGGTCAAAGCGGCCTTCGCCGTCATCACCATTGCTCTTGGCGTGCTTTAGCCCCATCTGCAAGCCAGGGAAGCAAGAAGAAAAGACGATGCCTGTTCGTTCACGTTGTATTTGGGGCACCTGCCAATTTCGAATCAAGCGTAGCCCACCCTTGCCAATCTGTTCGACGGGCGTCAGTGGAATGCCGGCATCTCGCAGAGCCAGCAAACCTGCAGCCACGGCCAATTGCGTGCTGATGTCCCATGCGAGAATGGCCTTCGGATCAATTCCAAACTCTTCAGCGAGGTCAAAGGCGCCCTTGAGGCCAGCCAATTGTGGGATGTCACCAAACACCTTGGCTTGGTCCATGTTCACTGAACCATCACGGCCTTTGATGAGACGAACGATGTTTTTGTCAAGGAGGCGTTGCTTGTATTCGTCGGAAACTTCGCTGATGCAAGTTTCACCTCGGACGAGTTTCTCAAAGGCATCCTCTGAAAACACACGATCCATACCGGGCAAGCCAAGTGAAATCCCCGTGACCACGTACGGGTCGACGTCCCGACGCGACGTGGCTTGGAGCGCGCCGACCGTTTGTATGGGGGCAGTCTTGAACGATGAAGGGGCTGAAACCGTAGCCATGGGGGTCCACGAAGAAGGTGGGGCACGGACCCAGCGGTTCAGGTCGCCCGCTGTAACAGCGGCTGACCCGTCAAATTCTGAGTCGATTTCGGCCTCAGAAGCAATGGTGGAAACCACACTCTGCACCTGTTGGGCCGTGAGGCCAAGGCCATCGATCAGAGTGACGTGCCCGTGGCAGAACGAAGCGGGATACCCACTGTACCGAGCGATGCGATCGCCAACGTAGGCGCGCACGGCTCGGTCTCGAGCGAAATCGGAATCCATCGACCCGGATTGAACGATGGCCGTCGGCACTGCAGCCGAAGCGCCGCTACCCGGCAGTGGGCGAGCCCGTGTTCGGAGCGACTCCAACGCTGCCGTGGTGTTTGAAGCCGAAATGGTGCTTGCCGTTCTGGCCTCAATTGGACCGGCTTTGAATCCAGCTTGCAAAGCGTCGGAATCCAACGCTGGCCAAACCGGTGGCCGGCCAGCGAGAGCAAGTGCTCCGATGGCCGTCATGAAACTTGCAATGCCACCCTGCTTGGGGTGGTTGGTCATGATGGGGACGTGGGGCTTGTCTTCCAGAATCTGCATGGCAAACATCGTCAGAGCACGCTTTGGCCCAACCTCGATGAAGAGGCGGCCACCGTTCGAATACATCGTTTCGATCTGTTTCGTCCACTCAACCGACGAAGCCATTTGAGGGGCGAGTTTCTCAAGGATTGATGCTTTGGAATCTTCACCTTCGGTAGGGTAGAACGCCCCGTCAACGTTCGCCGTAATCGGTACCGATGGCCATCGAATTTCAAGCCCTTCCAAGAAGCGACGCAAGGGCTCATTCGCCGGAGCTACAATGCGTGAATGGAAGGCATGAGAGGTCGCCAAAGGCACACAGGAGAAACCCTGCGCTTCGAAGGCGGCCATGGCTGCCTTGACCGGTTCGGTTTCACCTGCAATGACCGTCATTTTGGGAGAGTTCTTGTTGGCTGCAATCACATAACCGTCCGTTGCTTCAAGCACCGCTTCAACCGCTGAGTACGGAGCGGTCACGCTCGCCATGAGGCCTTTGTCGTCGATTTCAACAGCCCCCATCTCTGTGCCGCGGGCAGCAGCAGCTCGCAGAGCACCGTCCATGTCAAGAATACCAGAAGACATCAAAGCAGCGTATTCGCCCAGAGAATGCCCAGCAACCATGTCAGGGGCGTGCCCGTAGGCTTGGAGCGTGCGCTCAATGGCCAAATCGGCCGTCAACATCGCCGGTTGTGTGTATTCGGTTTGCTTGAGTTTGTGTTCTGCCTCTTTGAGTTCGTCTTTGGAGAGCGCCGAACGCAAGACAAATCCGGAGAGCGTTTCACCACCCAGGACATCAACCATGGTTTCATCTGCTTGACTCCACACGTCCGAAGGGGCTGTGAAACGCTGAACCAGATCAGCGGTCATGCCGACATATTGGCTTCCTTGGCCGGGGTACATGTGAACGGTTTTCGCCTCTGGAGGCATTGGAGGTTGGTCGGTGATGAGGACGCCTTGCGCCTGAAGGAAGCCCCATTTTTCAGCGTCCATCATCGCTTGACCCGCCAGGGCCTGTCGCTTGGAAAATTCAGCCCAAGAAGTGGCGACCAATGCCATTCGGAATGGAGCCTCGGCATCGAAGATTTGGCTGGCGTCTTGGAGGGCTTCTGAAAGGCGACGGCCCTTCGGGTCGTCGTCAAACAAGGGGCCACTGAATGAAACATTGGCCAACGCCTCGTGCAATCCGTTAAGGGATTGGGCGGACAGAAGCAAGACCCCTCCTTCAACGGCCTTGAGGGCATCATGAGTCATGGTTGCAGGAAGTGAGCCATCAAAGATGGAGGGCGCCGATGGGGCATCTTGGCCGCTGTAAGCCGCCCAACGTTGGTCCCAATCGGCTGCAAGTGGTGCATGGAAATCAGGCTCGTAGCCCTCAAGAGCGATGTGGAAATTGGTGCCGCCAAAGCCGAAGGCCGACACGCCCGCTCGACGTGGGTGCTGGTCTGGGCGAGGCCATTCCAAAGGAGATGTTGGAACAAAGAACGGGATGTTTGACCAATCAACGGTTGGATTGGGCGTTTCAAAATTGGCACTCGGAGGAATGGTTCGATGGTGCAAGGCCATGACCGATTTCATGATGCCAGCGATACCAGCGGCTGCTTTGAGGTGCCCAATCTGTGATTTGATTGAACCCACGGCGACGTTACCGGCCCCTTCGATTCCAGTCCACAGACGCGAGAGCGTGGACAATTCCGTGGCGTCACCGACCTTGGTTGATGTGCCGTGCGCCTCAACCAATTCAACGGATGAGGCCGGGTACCCCGCCTGGCTGTAGGCACGAGCGATGGCTTGGATTTGGCCTCGCTGACTTGGAGCCGTGATGCCTTTGCCTCGGCCATCGGACGAGCCCCCAATCCCACGTATTACGCTGTAGATTTCATCTCCATCCTGAATGGCATCACTCAGCCGCTTGAGCACCAATACGCCAGCACCTTCGCCCATAACGAAACCGTTCGCTCGAGCATCAAAAGGAGATGAATGCGTCGGAGAGAGCGCTCCAATCGCTGAGAATTTAGCGAAAGTGGCTGGATCCATGGTCCGGTCAGTCGCTCCAGCCAGCATCACGTCGACCTGTCGCGTTTGCAGCAAGCGGCATGCATCCAAGACCGCCGCCATTGACGAGGCGCAAGCGGCATCCATGGCATGGTTGGGCCCCTGCAAATCGAGGAGGTTGGCAACTCGCCCTGAAACGACGTTCGCGAGTTCTCCAGGCATGGTATCCTCGTCAATCCGAGGACTGCCCTCAAGCATCGCCTCCGTAAATGCCGGTTCATTTGTGGAGGGCATCCCATGTTCTTTGGCGAGTGTGGCCGTGTGATTGGACCACACTCGAAGGTTGGACAGGTTCCGATTTTCACCACCTAAGGCGTTGGCAAAAACCACACCAGTCCTTGTCCGGTCGATGTCCTTGGCATCGCCGTCATACCCGGCATGCTCGATGGCGTCAGCCGACACTGAGACCGCCCACAATTGGCAGGGGTCGATTTGAGGAAGGGTTCCGGGCGGTTGTCGCCATCGGCGCCAATCGAATTCTGCATCGGAGACAAGCGCTCCAATCTTAGCGTAGGAATACCCTTCTGTATGCTTGCCAGGGCCGCCCTCCTTCCAAAAATGGTTCAGCGGTCCCGGCCAGCGGTCATCTGGAAGAGGGCGGATGCTTACCTTGGCATCGAGCACATTTTGCCAAAAGGCTTCGATATCGGTTGCATCCGGCATCAGGGCTCCAAGGCCAATCACCGCAATGGGCTCAAAGGGCCCCTGGTCAATTCCTTCGCAAGGTTTGCCGTCTTCCGTGGTCAAGGTCATGATCTCACCTCAGTTCATGATGCTCTCCGGCACCATGGTGATTGAATAGCCAGCATCAACGTAGATGCATTGTCCCGTAACGCCAGCTGCGAGTGGGCTGGCAAGCCACAGGGTTGTTCCTGCAACATCATCCTGGCTCACGTTTCTTCGCAAAGGTGCGTTGGCCTCGACGTGGTCAAGAATTCGGTCGAACCCAGGAATACCGCCCGCCGCAATGGTACGAATGGGGCCGGATGAAATGGCGTTCACGCGATGGCCCTCTGGGCCGAGGTGGCAGGCAAGTTCCCGAGTCCAGCACTCCAACGCTGCCTTGGCCATGGACATGATGCCATAATTTGGTACGAAGCGGTTGGAGGCAGCGTAGGTGAGCGTGATGGTGGACGAGCCCTCGTTGAGGTAAGGGAGGGCGTGCTTCAAACATCGCTGGAGTGAATTCGCAGAGATGGTCATTGCCGTGTTGATGTCTTCGTCTTCGACGAAGAGAATGGGGCGATCAAAGCATGACCGCGGAGCGAAGCCAATGGCATGGACGAGGATGTCGGCCTTTTTCCCGGGATGTTCAGCGGCAAAGGCCGTGAAGAATTCCTGCGTCGTAGCGTCAGAAGCAACGTCCAGAGGGTAAAAACCTCCGATGGCGGGGAGCTCATCTTTCAGTTTGAAAACGCGGCTCATAAATCGCTTCTGGTACCCCAGATACAAGGTCACACCAGCAGCCGCCAATTGCTTGCAAATCGCCCAAGCAATCGAGTCTTCACTGGCAACACCGAACACAAAGGCCGTTTTCCCATTCAGTCCAAGCATGAAATTCCTCCTTGGGGATTAGGTGTAGTGCGCTACACCTAGCCTTTGAGTGTTGCCTAGAAAATCGTGTCACATCGGCCGAGTTCACGACGGTGACGAAAAGGCCGAAATCAGCCTTCAAAGGTCGGCGAAGACGTCGTCAAACTCGTCATCCTCATCTTCCGAGAAGAGGTCGTCCAATTCAGACAAGTCCAAATCATCATCCTCGTCCTCCAGTTCGTCCTCCATTTCAACGGGGGGAACGTAGACAGGTTGTGAATTTGCACGTCGTCGAAGCGTACGTGCTAGAGCAACGATGAAGATCAATCCAAACAAGACGGCAGCAGCAATGCTCCCGTACATGACGACGGTGTCCTTGTCAACTTCTTCCAAGCCTCCGCCAAGGCCACCTGCCGAACTGCTCGCCTCGAGTTGGATGGAAATGGTCACCTCGCTCACTGGAGCATCGTTGTCGTTTCCACTTTCGGCTTGGAAGATGACTTGGTAGCGAGCGTCTTCAACCAAATCCGAAGGGGCCCGAATCACAAGATCCCTAACGGTCGAAACACCGTCTTCAGCGACATCCTCGGCCACAAATGTACCGCCGGGGAAGGAGAAGCCAACCGCCTCCAATTCGGCCGCATTGGAAAGAGTGACACTGATTTTGTCCTCATCGTTTCCATTGTTTTGGAATTGGAATGAAATCGACACTTCGTCCCCATCCGCCATGGTGCGTGTGCTCTTATCGGAGATGTCCAAATCGACCATGCCAAAGGTGGCGATACTAAGGTCACCGCTCACGGTTGCGTTTGAGGACAAAGCCTCAGGCCAGTCAAGCATGCCGACGTTGGTGACGGAGGCGGTGAGCGTGAAGTCATAGGATAGTTCTGCGGAAAGCCGCGTCTGACCGGTGAAGGTGACAATGAAGTCCTCTTCTTCGTCAGGTCCGAGGTCGAAGGTGTCTTCTTCCAACATCATGTCGACTTCAAGACCGTCCCATTCTTTCTCAACGCTGATGGATTCTTGGAAGGAAGAAGGGTTCTTCACCGTGCAGGTGATTTCAACCACTGGTTCGTTGAGTGGATGGACGTCAAGTTCTGGATTTTTATTCTCGCAGTCAATCTCAACCCCGGGAGCGGTGGGGGCTTGAGCAGAAGAGGTTGGGAGAAGGCAACAGAGCATCATCGCTACGACGGCCAACCCCAAAAGGCGCGTGAACTGCATCTCCCTCACGGACACACGTGGTGATTCTCTTTCATCAATGTGATGGGGAGATGTTGTGCGAATCCTTGGTTCTCGAATTGAGTTCACTCACCGTAGACCAGGTCGGGCAGTTCCTTGTGCGTGTTCCACATCACGGCCTCATCAATTCCCGCGTCCAAGAGTTGCTGTGTGCGCTTTGGTACCGTTTTTGGTCCGAGAACCGCCCCCGGACGCCGTGGGTCATCCATGTAATCTGTCTCGAGGAAGAAGCCATTCTTGGCCTCACCATGTGTCTCAAGCAAACGTTCCAAAGCTCCCTTTCCGCACAGCACACTCGGGGTCAGGCCGTGGGTGTTGGACGAACGCACATCTGGAGGAGAATAATGCCGGACCAACTTTCGCAAATCCATGCCTTGGCGGAGGGCACGAGCAGCCAAATCCGAGTAGGTGTCATCGCTTTCTCCTTCGACATGGAGCTGGAGAGGAAGGCCTTCTTGAGCGGCCAAGTGCATGGTTTCGTCAAGCAATTCATTGGATAGATTCCACACTTCATCCGAGACTGGCCAGTGCGGCCGGCCCACTTCGCCAATGGCGTGGGCTTGACCTTCGTGAACAAAGGCGAGCGCGGCTTCAATGGAATGGCGATAGTTCTCAACGGCACGTTCCTTTCCAGACTCACCCTCGGCCCCGACCCACCGTTCGAACTGATGGGCAAAGGCAGCCGGGTGAGGACCTAAGACGACCCTCACGCCAAGGCCAACGTCCTCTCGAACGGATTGAGCCATCGCCACCGTGTCGCGGTAGGCCGCTTGATGACCTTCCAACGTTTCCGGGGGGGCCGAGAAATCTGGGCAATGAACCAACACCACATCGGTGCCACCTGCCCGTTGAAATTGCCTCGCTGCGTCCAAAAACAGCCCTCGGCGATTGAGGTGGAAATGGTTGTCCAGAATTGGGCCGTCATAGACCATGGCGTTCCCTCAAATTCGGTCGACGAAAAACCCACGGTCGTTGAACACACCCTTCCAGTATACGGCAGCCATGGCAACCATGTTTGGGTGGCGAGCATCGGCCACAATGCACTTCCCGTTCGGCCAAATTTGAACGGTGAGACTGTGGCGAGCATCGGCGAGGGTGGTGCAACCGAGCCGTGCATCAAATTCAGCGGTGCCGGAAGGCAGCGTTGCGGTAATGGCCTCGAGGTTTACCGCTCGGTCAAATTGGAAGGAGACGACGACCGGTCCCATCTCAGCCACAAGACCACTGTCGTCCATGCCCATGCGCAAGAGGAGTTCCTTGGCAGCAGCGCGAGCCGCTTCAACACGATGAGTGCCGTGTACGACGATGCGCCCTTCTTCATCCACCACCAAGGTCGCCCGTGGGCGTTCCATGGCCTTGATGACAACACCGCTGTTGCGCTGACCACCGACCTCTGAAACAACTCGGTCGTGGTCGAGGGGAGTCGGACAAACAAAGCGAACAAGCTGGTTCTCGACACGAACATCCATTGAACCGCCTGCCACGTTACTCCTCCTCCATGTGGGTGGAGTCGGTCGCTGTTGATGAAATCTCCTCCGGGTTGGAATTCGCTTCCAAGGCAGAGACAAGCGCGGAAACATGGGGCCGGTGAACCACCAAAAGCAAGGTGGCCTCCTTTCCTTCGGTCTTGCGTAGGGACGCCAGGGCTCCTCGAATTCGTGAAGCGTACCTCGCATCTCGACGTTGAGCAAGGGCGGGTGTGCTCAGCCACTCGGAGAGTTCCCACCACGCAGCGGCCAAGACCCCGGCTGTGGAATAGTCAACCGATTGCCCCTTCGGTGGCGGATGGGCATCAAACAAGTGCCGTTTGACGCTTTTTTTCCATCGCTTTCCGACCCGAATCATTCCGAGTAATTTTTTCCAATGTGAAACCGCTCTTGCTTCTTGCGTTAGATAGTCGCCCCAGTCCTCATCGTCGGCCAGTGGTTCAATGAAGAAGACGGGACGGTTATGGCGGTCTGCATTTCGTTGGAGGCGTCGTGGTTCAGGGTCTGGAAAACGACCGCCTTGGAGGTCCTCAAGGGTTGAAAGACCCTCAACGTATTTCGCGAAGGCTCCTCCCGAAAGAAGAGCATGCGTGAGGTTCACGCCGTAGGATTCTGCCTCATCGAGTTCTTCCTGAACCCAGAGGTCTACCACATCAGGTGATTCGAGAAGCGCCAGTCCATGCCATGTTGCTCGCGGCCGCATGGCGTTGGGATAGACCACCGTGGGCATGGTCCCGTGAACGATCACCGAACCTCCGTTTGGGTCCTCCCAGACCACATCGTTCCACGGCTGTGGAGGCATGCATCAGCCTCACTGATTGTTAACCCAATCACGAAGCGATTCTACATTCCAACCTTGGTCAAAGTACCCTTGGATTTCCTCTTGGGTCCATTGAGGGAACTCCTGCATGGCTCGGGCCATCTCTGGGTCAACGTCCGCAGGGATTTGAGCCAAGACCTTGGATTCACCGTAGCTACCGTCGTCGTCCTCATCCTCATACTCATCGTCGAGCATGGATGTTCCCCCTCCACGGCGAGCAAGAACAAGGACCAGGGTACCGAGTACCCCAATGACCACGACCAAAATAACCACGATGAGCAAGAGGTTTGAGGAATCTTCCTCGGCCTCCACTTTCACGTTGAACACGTCGGCCCATTGGCCTTGGGAACCGTCGTAAATGGTCGTGCTGGAGCCATTCAAGCTGATGGTGTAGTACATTCCTGTGGTTTGGGTTGCGAACGGTGCGAGGGTCACTTCGACCCAATCACTGACCTCTTGAATTCCAAGTTCTGGAGTTGAGATGGTGTCTTCAACCACGGGCGTTCCAGAATCGGTTATCGACTTGATGACCAGGTCTGCAACACCGGCCATTGAGCCCGTGTTCTTGACCTTGATTCGGAGTTTCATGCTCTCGCCAACTCGTGGATCATCGCTCAACAGGACATCTTGAATCTCAAACGTAGCCTTTTCCTCAATGAAGGTGTATTCCGATTTGTGCTGGGCTTGTCCGGAGAAGATGGACAGCACGCTGCCGTCTTCTTGTGGACCTCCGCCCAAGCGGATTGTGGAACCGGCAGAGTCTGCACCGGAGAGCCAGAACACCAAAGTGGGCTGATTGGCTTCGTTCACCTCAGCATCAAAGACACGAGGCTCATTGTCCGAAAGCGGCCAAAGGTCGAGACAGGAGGCCGTTGCAAGATAACCGCCGCTGAGTGTGCTCAGCGAGAGGGTTGCAGAGGACGGTTCAAAGCCAAAGTACTCAGCGTATTCGGACCAAGGTGTGTAATCAATGGTGTTGCTGTAGAACATCCAGTTGACTTGCAAATCGCCTGGGAACATGGCTTCCTGCTCCTTGATTTGAGCTTGTATGTCAACGCAGTGATAATTGGCGGTTGACAGCGTGTTGGCGATGATTCGGTCGTCGGCACCGGCAGGTAGCGCACCTTTCTCGGCGAGCCATGTATTGGGCAGCACCTCGGGTGGTGTTCGGTCCACCTTGATGGTGAAGTCGCCGCATCCGTACGAACTGGACGTTGCACACAGCGAGGCTGTGAAGTCTTCAGCACCGCTTGGCAAATTGATCAGTTTGTAGGTGTAGGTGTATTCGTTGGTGAACACTGGTGCCGTGATGTTGATGTCAAACACGCCACCCGTGAAGGAGTGGGTGACGACTTCCCCTGGAGTAGCGATGTAGCCTTTGTTGAAATTCTCAGTTGCATCCAACCGGGTGATTTCCATGGTCAGCTCAACTTCAGGGTTGATGTAGACGCTGTCAAAGATACCCTCTCGGAAGGCGAATTGGCCCGTGAATTGAACGGTATCACCTGCAAAGATGAAGCCTTCTCGAACATCGCTGGTAAAGGGTTCACTCACATCGTTAAAGACAGGCGTAACCATGAGGTTGTTGACTTCATCAGTGCGGAAATCAAGTTGAATGCCATCGCTGTAGCGCCAAATCTGGATGTACCTTCCTGGCACACCTGAAAGCATCGTGTAGAGCGGGTTATCGAGGTCTTGCATCTGCAATTTGGGCTCGATGTCTTTCCCGTCCATTCCCACAATACCCCAGTCAATTCGGATGGGGATGTTGAGGATGAAGTCCGATTCGAACGGGTCAATGAGCGCCGTGTTGTCCATGGTCAGCATGGAGGGAGCGGTGTTGCCGTCGTAGACGATTTCGATGTGCGGGCTGTCGGTCCAAGCGGTCTGGTTGCGTGGGAAGTACCAGATGGTCATGTCGTCAGCGGTCTTGTCGAGGTTCACTTGGAAGAAGTCAACGTCTCGCCATCCGTTGTCGTCGCTGGCCTCGAGAATAACGTGGTAGGTGTTTCCAGCGTACATGGTTTGGTTCCATGTGCCGTCCCATTGCATCTCGTTGGAATTGAGGAAACCGTTGCCCTTCGAATCTTCGATGAAGAAGTTGCGAATCACGGGTGTTTTGGACGACATTGAGACGTACGTTACCTGGTCGTTGTCAAAGCCGGGTCCACCGCCATCAATGGGATTGCCGGCGAGGTCGTAGCCTTCAACCCACAAGGAGACCTTGCCTTCGAGACCTTCGTTGGCCAAGTCGTTGTAGTTCCCCGAGTAGTTAGCCGTGGGCGCTTCACCGTCGCCATTGAGGGTGAGGGTGATGTATTCGTCTGCGTCAGGCAAACCGTCGCTGTTGGCATCGTGGTCGTTCTCAACCCAAAGGTGGAGGTCGAGGGTTGCGGGCGGGTTGGGAAGATCTTGGCTGGACATGCGGATCTGCTGGTTGGCCTGTGGAACCACCCACGTGTCGTCGAGCAGTGTTCTCCAGTTTGAATCAACGTTGGAATCTGTACCCGGACTCAGCACTTGTAGGTCGAGGAGGTTGGGCTCATAGGTGTCGATGGTGATGTCAAAGGGAATGGCGCACGTTTCATCGGGATTGTACATCGATGGTGGGCAAAGGAGGTCTCCGCCTTCATAACCACGGGCGGCAAAGCGGTAGGTCTCGCTACCTGCTGCTGCACCAAGGTCAACGTTCCAGTTGAAGTCTCCACCGATCACGCCTGAGCGGTTCGCTACTTCTTCCCATTCAATGGTTATGTTTCCATCCGTGGAGTTGACGTGTTTCAACTCAAGGACAAGGAAATACGAACTGGGGTCGGGAGCCTCGTTCAAATCCTCCAAACGAATTTGTCCGATGAGGTTGATGTCTTGGCCCGACTCAGCCCCGGTCAGATCTTGCGGTGAACCAATGCTGTTCTGCAACTCAAACGAGGTAAGGCCTGCATCGTTTTCGACGGCGTTGCCAATGGTTGGCGATAGCAAGACCGCATCAGGCAAACCGTTGACTCCGCCCGTGGTGGTCAAACCTGCGTACATTCGGACCGCCGGCGTATCGTCCCAAGTGGGGTTCACGCGGAAGTGCCAGGTGATTTCCTTCCCGTTGGCAATATCGGCGACGGAAGAGGTGGATTCGAGTTGAACGTGATCGTGTTCATCGCTGGCTTCGCTGAACGACATGAACTCGCTCCAAGAGAACTTGATGTAGCCTGATTCTGATTCAAACGTGAGCCATGCTTCGGAAAGCGAACCTCCCGTCGCAGGGTCCACCGCATGCGTGGTGACCACTTCGTAAATGTCACCGTTGGGGTAGAGCCCGACGGGGTTGTCGGTCAAGGAGAGCGTGTTGCTGTAGCCTGTGCTTGATGAGACGCTCAGGTCGCTCAAGGTCACGCCACCACCGGTGTCCGAATAGACCGCAACAGGGACGCTGGCGGTTGCACCACCAGTCCACAAGGCGATTCCTTGGTTCAATTCAATGTCCAACCCATCGCCCGAGTTGAGCACGGTGGAGTAGTTGTAAACAATGTCCAAATCAACAAGGTCAAGGGACGTACCGGAAGAACCGTTGGGCGAGTCCACCATGAACCGGAACATGACCCAGTAGCGGCCAAATTCATCTTGGTGCGTTCCTGCCACGGAGGGGTTGGTGAGGAGGCTGTTCAATGCTCCCTTGAAGTCCATGGGTTGGTCAAGCATTTCTTGAACAAGCCTGGTGCTGTTGGGCATGTCGCCCAACACAACCGATTGAGAACCTGCCATCAGCGAGAGTTCGAATCCTTCGGTGACATCGTTGTTTGAACGGATGGAAATTTGGTCCATTCCGAAATCACCAGAGGAAACTTCAGCGCCTTCCGGGAGCATGAAGAAGCCGCCAGTTGCTTGGCCACTGACTCCGAGGGTGAGGGAGGCGCCGTCCGCTGCGTAGTTGACATTGTCAACGGTGCCGGAAACGAAGGTTGTTTGTCGGCCGAACATGTCAAACGCCGGTTCCATGAATCCGTAGTCGACATCGCCATCGTCAGCGACATCAATGCGCAAATGGCTTGCATGGTGGCCGAATTCAAGGTCAAACCACATGCCACCCACATCGCAAGGGCCTTGATAGGAGATCACGGAATTAAATCCGAACAGAGGGGCGGCGAACGTGGTCTTCACGCCGTCTTGCAAGGCAACGCTGGTCGAAAGTCCAGTTGGCGTGATTTCGATGGAAGGCGACTCGGTACAGTCATCCTGTATCATGGGGGTCACTGAGGTTATGGGGTAGCTGAACTTGCTGCGTTCCAACATTGGACTGTAAGCATCTCGCTGGATGTTTGGTGTGTAAATCATGGGTTCGCCACCGCCCAGTGTTGTCCAAACACCGTCATCGATTTGCTGCGGTCCAATGGCCGTGAAGTTGAATCCAGTTCCAACGCGGGAACCAATGCTAAACCCGTGGAAGATTGGTGTGGAAAGCCGGTCTGGGCCTGAATCAAAATTGAATTTGAGGTTCACGTTGCGGTAGTCTGCCGTATCGATGTTCCAAAGTTCGATGATGTCCCCTGAGAGCCCAGTCATCATGGACCCGTCCTTGCCCATAACCGGGTTGTTGTTGGTGTCGAGGACATCGACCGTGAGGGTTGCAGTAAGGGATGTCTCTGCCTCCAAAGTGAGAATGCCGTATCCATTCGGATGGTTATCGCCGCCGAGTGTGGAGGGCGTCATGCCTCGGACCGTCATGCTGGCCGTCTGAGGAAGAAGGTCGCCGAGGCGGAAGTTGTCAACGTACCAACCTGACATGTTGTCGTCAATGTTGAGAGCAGGTCGGGCGGTGTGGTCCATGACAAAGCGGATTTGCACGTATTCGTCGATGTAGTCGTTCAGGTCAACGGCAATGGTGGCCCATCCCGTCGGGTTTTGAGTCGTGGTCGAGGAACCGGCGAGACCCCAGTTCCAGGGTTGCGTGCCGTTTCGCAAGCCTGCACAGCCGCTGGAAATCTTTCCATCCCATTGCGAGCCTTGTGCGCCGCCGCCACCTTGAGCATAGTTGGTGCCCATCGACAACCCTGTGCTGGCTTGTTGATTGATCGAGATGTAATCAAACCCGGAGTTGTCAGGCGGGAAGCCAGGGTTGGGAGAAGAACGAATTTCGAGGTAAGCGCAATCCGAAAATCGCTTGCTGTTGGGTTGGGAACCGATGGAGGTTTCGAGGTTATGCCATGAGTCGAAGTAGGCCGTTTTATCCTTCAACAAGGGATCAACAAAGAGCTCCGCACTGTTCATTGAAACGATGAATGGAAGGTAGGAAGGGGGACTGTTACCATCGTCGTTGTCATCGGTGTAATTGTTGTCTGCAAGGTTAGTACCCCAGCATTCCTCACCTGAGGAACAGCCTGCTGGCACGTCGCTGGCGGAAAGGGAGCCGTGTTCCCATCCAATGCCGCTAGAAGGCATGAGGCCTGGCTCGGTGGCATCGCTAAAACCGGCCATCGTTCCTTCAAAATCAGTAAGGAAGCCTTCAGCCGCCAACGAAACAGGGGTGGCTTGGCTTCCTTCTTCATAATTGAACAAAGATTTGTCGGAAAAATTGGTGAACTCGTTGTTGTAATCGGGGTTCCATACTCTTTCACCTGAACCATAACCAACGTTGATTTCTGTATCAACTCGGGAGTTAGCACCGTGTTCAGCCATGTTGGTGGAGACGGTCATGGACGCTCCAGTGACCGTTTCTCCATCGGGAAGATGAATGGCGCCATCGACCAAGTTTTGGAGGTCGTTGCCATCTCGTATCTCGATATCGACGCTCGTGTTCCCGTCGCCAAACGTGGTAACGTTGGCTGAGGCAAACGGGGCGAGAAGCATCAACAGCATCAAGAAAATTGGCTTCGTTTTCGGGTGTGTTTCCTTTGACATGGTGTCACCTGCACCTTCGCGAGGGTTTGACCCCCTAAAATCTCGTCGCTTACCGGACTCGGTGCCTTATTCGCTTGGTTGCCCCCTATGCTGTGAACATGAGTTATGAGGGTGAACTGCTTGGAGCCACCATGGAGCCATATTCAACGGAACCTGTGACCCTCATCGAAGAGGTGTTTCCTCAAGACACCAATGCCTACAACACCTTGTTTGGTGGGCGACTGCTCTCCTTGATGGACAAAGCCGGTGGCATCGCCTGTGCAAAATTCGCCCATCGCGAGTTCGTCACCATCTCCATCGATACCCTCACGTTCATTGCTCCAGCCCGCCAAGGCGATCTCCTGGAAGTATCGGGCCAAGTGGTCTACACCAGCAGTCATACGGCCTGCACCAAAGTCACCGCCTACACCATGAGCAAAGCCACCTGGGAAAAGAGCATTATTTGCGAAGGTTACTTCTTCTTCGTCGCCATCGATTCGATGATGCGACCCATCCCCGTCCCTCAATTCACACCCGAAAGCGATGAAGAACACGTTGAATGGGAAAAGGCCAAAGCCATTCGGGACAACATGCTTGCTCAAAAGGCAAAACGAGAAGCCTGAGCACCCATTGCTTCTTCAAGCGACGCCAACTCGGCCGTGCATGGTCGTCTTGAACATCGCCGTCATCGGTTCGGATGAACTCGCCCGAAGCATTGCGAAAGCGGCCGACCAACGCGACGTTCATACCTATGTTAACAAAGAAAACGGCCCCGATGGCGCTCGTATTCTTTCGCTGATTCGCCCGGCAAAATACCCCGAGCGTTTGCCACCTTTCCTCAATGCCCTCTCCACGTCTCAAGCAGGTATCATTGAGGTCTCAGCTGTTGATGCCACCTTTGGCGAAGTCTTGGTGGCGTTCGCGAGCGCTGGCATTCGCCGTGGCCTCGCTGTGATCAATCCCCCTGCAGGAGAATGGGTTGATGAGGACCAAGTGAAAATGTTGTTCAAACAAGCCGGTTTGGCGGATTGGACCTTTGAGTCCAACGACGGAACCCATCTCAGGGAACGCATGTACGCCCTAATGGATGACATCCAACACGTGCTTGAGGCCAATGCAGAAGCTCCGTTGGTGCTTCCCGTGGACCAGTATTTCAACGTGAAAGGCATTGGCTTGGTCGCCATCGGTTACGTGCAATCTGGAAAAGTCAAGGTCCACGACGAAGTGCTTTTGTTACCGGCCGATGGCACGGGCAACGCAAAATCGCTTCAAGTGATGGACGACGATGTGGAAGTCGCCACCGCCGGTGACCGCGTTGGGCTTGCACTCCGCAACACCAAGGAAGACCATTTGACGGGCAGCACCATCATCGTTCATCCGCCCGTTGAAGACAAACGCGCCAATGTATCCATACCACTTGCCGTGGAGCAGCACGCTCGTTCTTCAGTCAAGTTGACCACCTCTCCATTCCAAAAGCGCGTGCTCGCAGCAGGCGATGTCATTCACGCCAGCGTTGACCTTCAGTTTGTTGTAGGCCGCGTGACCGAAGCCAAGGAAGGAAGTTTAGTGGTTGATTGGGACCAACCATTGTTCATTCGCAAGGATAACCCTCCGTCGGTGCTCATCGCTCAATTGGATTCAAAACCACGCATCATGGGCTCGGCTGTCGTCGGTCTTCTCGACGGTTGACGGCGAAGTGTGCGGTCAAGGATTTTACACGGGTGAACCCTAACCATCAGCGGTGGTTTGATAACCCCGTACGGCCGGCTCGGATTTGGGATGCGCGACATTGGACAGGAGACTGTACCAACCAGCGAGGCGGACAAGGAACTTTTCCTTGGTCTCCGGTTGGCAGAGCCTTCAGAACGGGTGAAAATCACCTTGGATGAGCGGATGCTGAGCATTGAAGGGAAGAAAAATGCCACGGTGGACATGCGACTCCAGGCCATCAGCACCATGAAGCACCATTCCACCAATCTGATCCCGGCTTGGTTGGTCATTCTCGGCCTAGCTTTGATGTGGATTGGATACCGAATCATGGTTCCCCCCATCTATCGATTCACCTCAATGGGAGTAGGAGGCGCCATCGTCATGGCTCGCCTCCTGACCAAGAAGCCGACATTGACCATCCATGCTTCATCGGGAGACTCGCATGTGCTCTACGGAAACGAGCGCCTCCTCAACCGCTTGAGTTTCATGTTCCAGCACCTTGCGAACAACAACACACTGGCCGAAGTCAGAATCAAGTTGAAGGCCATCGAAAACGATTACAACAGGGCGTGGGGGGACGAAGACATCAGCCCGGCCCCCATCCTACCCAATTTGCTTCAAGTTCCTCCCGCCGTTGACCGGTTCCTCGCTGAGGACAGCATTGTGCTCGAAGGGCAAACGGCCATCGAACCCGAACCGGATTGGACACCAACCCTTGAACCCGAACCGGTGGCGACACCCTCTGTGCTCGGATTCATACCGAGTTTTCAACCGGTTCTTTCTGCACCTCAACCCACAACCTACCCCCCCGACCATCGTCCAGCGCCACTTCAACACCCCGTTCTCATTCCTCAACCAACGCCTCCGATGTACCAGGGGATGGTGCCTCAAGAGGCCCCTGCGTTCCTACCCTCGTTTGTCAGCCAGGATGGTGTCCATATCCCCGGATTTCAAACGGATACAGTCGAAGAGGAGGAACTGGACGTATTGGCACTTGACGCTGAGTTGATAGAAGCGATCGATGCCGTGGTTGAAGTTGAACCTGAACAAGAACCTGCCCTCCATTCTCCGAGCAATCCTCCACGAACCACCATGCTCAAGCCGAGGGAGCCAACCTCAATTGAGAAATCCCCCTTCCGGCCACGAAGGACGGATCGACTGGTCGCCCGTGAGCGACGCTCCACAAGCATGCTCAACCGAATTCGTGAAACCTCCTCGGGGTTGCTTGAACGAGCGTCCCAACTTGGTCGACCACGCCCCTATGCCACGACGGAGACCTCAGGGTCGCTCCGTGAGCAGGCTGCAGCCTCTTCTCCTTCGCCCAACCAGCACGTCATGGAGTCGCTCTCCCAAGACAAAGGTGGCGTGATGTCCCCCGAAGAAGCAGCCCGACTGAAAGAACGAGAAGCCTTGCTTCTAGCCACTGCAAATGAACTGAGCCAATCTGAAGAAGGTCGGCTCGAAACGATGTCGTTCAGTGACCTCCGCTCAAGTGCCCTTGATGAAGAGCAGGTCCACCTCCCACGATTGGACGACGATTGAGTCAGTGGCCCAGCATGCTCCGATAGGAGGCGAGGCGTTGATTGAAACGGTCGGGCTCAAGATGACGAAGCGCTTCGGTACCAAAGGCCTCGAGGGTGAAACTTGCCATGACCGTCGCCACCATGAGGCCACTTCGTAATTCGTCCAAAGTCAGCGCCTCCACCCCGCTGGAAAGATGAGCTGCGAGCGCACCTGCAAAGGTGTCGCCGCAACCGGTCGGATCCACAACATCGGCCGTAGGGACGGCAGGCAGGGCCAAGAGATCCCCCTCGTGAAGGGCGACGACTCCGTGTTCGCCTCGCTTGACGATCAATGTTGAGGTCCGGGTACGCTCAGCCAAATCATGCATGGCCCGGATGAGGTTATCATCGCCTGAAAGCATACGTGCTTCACCATCGTTGATGATGACCAAATCTGACGCCGTCATCACCTCAAGCAGCGATGGTTTGGCAATGTTGATCCAAAGGTTCATCGAATCCAGCATCGTTAACCTTGCAGGAGTGGTTTGTTCAATGACGATGCGTTGAATTTCGGGGTGAAGATTGGCGCAAAACAACACCGATGGTTGCTTCCAATGGTCGGGAACAGCCGGCTGGAAATGTTCGAAAACGTTGAGATGCGTCGCATGCGTTTCCGCTTCAGCCATGGCCCCATGGTAGGACCCCTCCCAACGAAAGGTCTCCCCGGGCGCCACTTCTAAACCGTCAAGATTGATACCGGCCGATGAGAGAATGTTTCGGTCCTCGGTGGCAAAATCTTCGCCAACCACGCCAACAAGTCCCGTAGAAGGTTGTTCATTCAAGGTCTGAACAAATTGGCACGACAACCCTCCATACGTGGCCGAACCCCCCAAAGCCCGCTCCACAGAGCCGGCAGGAGATTCAACCGAATCGTAAGCAATGCTACCAACAATGAGTACGCTCATACCATCTCCCCCCTTCATCCAAGAAGTTCTTGGTGCATGTCGATGTATTGAATGGTGATGTCGCCGTTGTTGAAATCCTTTTCATCCATGATGCGACGATGCAGCGGAATCAGATGTTCAACACCGGTGATCATGGTCTCATCCAACGCCGTTTTCATGCGTCGAACAGCGTCTTCACGGTTGTGTCCCCAAACCAGTAATTTGGCAAGCAGCGAGTCAAAACAACCCGGCATTTCGTAGCCAGGGTGGGCATGTGTATCGCATCGAATACCAAAACCACTTGGGAAATGGCACTCCCACAACCGACCCGGACTGGGGACGAATTCACGAGGGTCCTCGGCGTTAAGGCGGCACTGAATAGCGTGGCCTCGCCATGCGATGTCCTCCTGTTTGAGGGGCAAGGCTTCTCCTTGAGCGACACGAATTCCCAACTCTACGAGGTTGTGTCCGGTGATGAGTTCAGTGACGGTGTGTTCAACTTGGACCCGGGGGTTGACCTCAAGGAAGTAGAAATCTCCGTTGGCGTCTCGAAGGAATTCAAAGGTTGCAAGGCCCTTGTAACCCACGGACTCTGCGCCTTTGCAGACCAAGTCGCCGATTTCAGCTCGCTTCTCATCGGTCAACCAAGGGCCTTCTTCAACCAACTTTTGATGGCGTCGTTGGATGGAACAGAAGCGTTCTCCAAAGTGAATGGCCTTTTTCCCATCACCCAAGACTTGGAATTCAACGTGTTGCGCCCCTTGTATGTACTTCTCCACGAAGACCCGTTCATCACCAAACGCCGATTTAGCACGGGACTGGCAGAGTTTGAGGGCACTTTCGAACTCATCGGCTTTCTGGACGATCTGCATGCCGATGCCACCGCCTCCAGCAGCGGCTTTGATGATGACTGGATAACCGATTTCGTCGGCAAGCGAACTGGCCACCTCGGCGCTTGAAATGGGTTCAGAGGAGCCTTTGGCTGTCGGTAGACCGGCTGCTTCCATGGCGGCTCGGGCTTCGATTTTATCGCCAAGGAGCGTGATGACGCCCGAAGCGGGACCGATGAAGGTGATCCCTTCCTCTTCAAGGCGGGCCACGAAGGCGGCGTTCTCGGCGAGGAAACCGTATCCTGGGTGGACGGCATCGCATTCCAATTCTTTGGCCGCTTGAACCACCGCTTCAATGTCAAGGTAGGAATCAAGCGGGTTGGTGCGGTAGTTCGGATACGCAATGTCGGCCATTTGAACGGGCAAGGAGAGGCGGTCCTCTCGGCCATGAATGATGGCGGCTTCGATGCCCATGTCCCGAAGGGTGCGGAGGATGCGCAGGGCGATTTCACCACGGTTTGCAATCAGGACGCGCTTGAATCCCATAGCCTACGGGCAACCGAAGCAATCTATGAGCAAAGCGGTGCGATAACACGACAAAACGAGATTCCTACAGAACCATATCATGACCGGGCGAATACGGTGAAATCACGACATAAACCCGTTATTTATTTCCATAAACATGCATATTTTTTGTTTTTCCCGCCGAACATTGATATCAAGACACGCCCATGGCTATGCATGAGCGGAAGGACGTTGACGGGAACCGAGGTCATTGAGGCCCTCGCTGGAAAAGACCTCAATCAGGATGGACAGATCATCAATTTGATTGTCTGTGGCAACTCAAAATTTTACGATTACGGCTTCTTTGAAGACGAGATGAACACGTGGTGCAAGTACAACGGATTCCCTGATGTTGTTCTTCTTGGCGGAGCCAGTGGAGTGGACTACCTTGCTGAACGTTGGGCGGACAACCAAAATATCCCCGTTGCTGTGTTTCGTGAAGCTTGGACCCAGCCTCGGCCGAATCAAGCCGAGGATTCTGGACGCCCCGAGGCCGTGGCTGATTTGGGAGAACGCATGATGCGCCATGCCACCCATATGCTGGCGTTTCCTGGCCCTCAATCGGTGTGGACCAAACACATGATGGACATGGCCGGTGATGCAAGCATCCCGGTCGTGAGCGTCCCACTTCCGATGTCGTGATCAGTACACGTCTCGGAGGTAACGCTTCTCTTCCCTCATCATCGTCTTTTCGATGAAGTGCGTAGCGTCGTCCTCGGACATGCCACCGTGGTCGATGGCGATTTGAATCAAGGCTCGATGAACGTCTTTGGCCATGTAGGTCTTGTCGCCACAGATGTAGAAGTAGGCACCTCGCTCAAACCATTCCCAGATTTCTGCTCCGTGTTCCTTGAGGCGATGCTGAACGTAGATTTTCTCCTCTTGGTCGCGGGACCATGCAGTGGTGAAACGGTAGAGATGACCGCCATCAATCCAGGATTCAATCTCGTCTTTGTAGTAAAACTCCGTTTTCTCGGATTGGTCGCCGAAGAACAACCAGTTCTTTCCGCCACCGCCGTCATGCACCCGTTGTTCCATGAAAGCTCGGAACGGAGCGATGCCTGTTCCAGGCCCAACCATGATGATATCAATGTCTTTGTCATCTGGTAAAACGAAGGATTTGGTCGGAGACATGAAGACGCCGATAGGAGCTCCGGAGGTGTCGATCTCATCGGCCATGAATTGGGTGCACAGGCCACCACGGGCACGGCCGTTGTACTCAAAACGAACGATTCCAACGGTCAATTCAACGAAACCGGGATGGGCGTCGTGTGAGGAGGCGATGGAATAGAGGCGTGGTTTGAGACGAGCAGCGAGTTCAAAGAATTCCTCTGGCGTGTACTTGACGTCAAACTCTCGCATGATGTCGATGTAATCTCGTGTCCAGAGGTAATCTTCGATGGCCTTGGTGTCGGATGTGATAGCTTCCACTTGGGCAGCAGGGTCATCAGAGGGCATGGAAGGCCTGAGTGAGGGAGGGGCGTGCTGGTCATTGGTAGCGGACCACGATGATTCATTGCGGGTCCTTGACACAATGCTCATGGAGATTTTCATCCCGCTCGAGACGACCTTTTCAGCAAGGGATTGAACGAACTTTTTGTTCGCCAGGTGGACTTCAAAATCCTTCTTCAAGGCATCGTACAACGAGCGTTCTCCGTTGTGTGTGGACACCGTCATCTCGGGGTCCCATCCTTGAACCGCAATGAGGTCATCCACGATGTGCGGTGGATTTTCAGCAAGCACACCGAGGGCATCGCCAACCTTGTAATCCAGGCCAGAATCACCCAAGGCGAAAACAATGTGTCGGGTCTCTTTTTTCGAGCCTTCACCGTTGAGGATGTAGTTCTCTGTGATTTGTGTCATGTAGGGGTTCTTGGCAGACCAGTCGCTCATCTCCTCACCTCAACCCACGGGGGTTAATTTTCGCACCATAGGTCGCTATATCATCCTTGGTATCGGTTCACATCCTCGCTTCAAACAAGAACGACCGATGGGAACAAGAAGGCGCGGACCTTCCCCGCTTCATGGGCCCACGCATTGACATGTTGGGAACGGGGAATGCGTTCCTCCCTCACGGGCGCCATCACTCCTTTGCCATGATGGACGAGTGCCACATCATCGATGCCCCTCCAACCGCTCTTGCCGGGCTTCGCCGCCGAGGAATAAACATCGCCGACCTGCGCACGGTGTTCATCACTCATGTCCACGGAGACCACGTCTTCGGATTCCCTTTTCTCCTTCTGGAGCGAAAATACATTTCCGACCGGGAAGGCGACAAGCCACTCACGGTCGTCGGTACGCCATTTGTCAAAGAACGGCTTACGCATCTGTGTCAACTCGCCTTCCCAGGCTCACTTGACAGCATGATTGAGAAAGTGAATTGGGTTATGGGCGACCAAGGAACGTTGGATGACGGGTGGACCTGGGAACGGTTCAAGGTCCATCATGACGATGCTGTTGAACCTCATGGCTACCGATTTGAACACCCAAGCGGAGCATCGTTTGTGCACAGCGGTGATTCTGGACCTTGCGAGCCGTTGTACGATGCCATCGAACGCTCCGAACTCGCCATTCTTGAGATGGGTTTTCCCGATTGGGTGCCGTCCACCCACCACCACAAACCAATGGATGTTCGAGCGCTCTCAGAACGATGCTCAACCCCTTTGGGCCTCACCCATACCTACATCGATGATGCTTCTCCCCACCCCACCGTTTTGGAATCGGAATTTCCGGTCTTTCTTGACCATGTCAACCACTTGCGAGACCAAGACCACATCGTGTGGGATGGTGCGAGATGGAACTTTCATTCCACCCACCCATAATTCCCGTTGGGAAAATGTTCATTTTTGAGATGGCCCGCGGTCTTTATATCCAAAAGTGAGGAGTCCCCTCTTCATCAAATCGAGGTCTTCCATCCACTCTCGTGGACAGGCATATAAGGGGGACTCGGACTGAGCCAACTCATGGCGGTGAGTCGATTGTTGACTCCCTCGACCGTGGTATAAATAGGGAGGTGAAAACGAATGGAAACCAACATCTTTGACAAGTTCGTTTCCCAGAAAACCCTCTTCAAAAACAAGGAGAACCTCCGCCACAATCATCGCCCCACGCAACTGCCGCACCGACAAGAAGAAATCGAGAAGATCTCTTACAATCTCTGGGAGGCACTCAAGGGCCACATACCGAGTAATATGACCCTGTATGGTGTTACAGGCGCAGGAAAGACTGCGGTCACCGATTATGTCTGCCATCACCTCAAAGCCAAAGGCCAAACCATGGAGCGAAAGGTCGAATCCATCATGGTCAACTGCCGTCAAATTGACACTCAATACCGAGTCCTCAGCCACATTGGAAATTCATTGCTCGAAGATTTCGAGCGAGATGAGATTCCGTTCACCGGCTGGCCCACCGATCGCGTGTTCAACGAACTGGTTCGCCGTATGGACCGACGTGGCGGGGTGTTCGTCATCGTCCTCGACGAAATTGACCATTTGGTCCGAAAGGCGGGCGATGACTTGTTGTACAACTTGACCAGCATGAACGCCTCCCTCAAAACGGCTCGCTCGTGCGTCATCGGCATCTCCAATGACCTCAAATTCACCGATTTCCTTGACCCAAGAGTCCGGTCAAGGTTGGGCCAATTGGACGTCTTGTTCCGCCCCTACGACGCCGAACAACTTCAGGACATTCTACGTCAACGAGCTAAGGAAGGATTGAACGCTGAAGCCATTGGCCCCGGAGTGATTGAACTGTGTGCCGCACTCGCTGCTCAGGAACATGGTGATGCCCGATGTGCTCTTGACCTTCTGCGAATCTCTGCCGAAAAGGCTGAGCAATCAGGTGAAACCATCGTGAATCAAAACCATGTCCGCATTGCGCAGAGTCAAATTGAATCGGACCAGATGACGCCTGTTATTGCCACCCTCCCCAGCCAGCAAAAACTCGTATTGGCCTCGATTTTACTCAATGAACAAAACGGACTTAGGAACGTCCAAACTGGACAAGTCTACGATATTTATCGCCAGGCTTGCAAGCATATCCGCCAAAACCCGCTCACTCAACGCCGAATTTCTGGCCTCATCTCGAACCTTGACATGTTGGGTCTCATCACCGCACGAACCGTCAGCAAAGGAAGGTACGGTCGGTCAAAAGAAATCAACTCCTGCATTCCTGCCAACGTTGATGTTCGTGAAATCATGAGCACGGCCGAAGAAGAGATGAGAACGGTGTTTATCTCCAATTATCATCATCAAACGTCATTGTGATGCTGGTGAAGACCCCGCACGTGAGCGCGGTTCGGTGTGCTTAAATGCAGTACGCAAGTCGCCAGTGCCATGAGCGACGATGTTAACGGCCAAACCATGACGGGAAATGTCCCCGTTTATGCATCTGCCATGGTGTTCATCGGTGTTTGGGGATTGGTGCTCGCTGGGCTGAATATGTTCAGCATGGCTCATCCAACATACCACGTCTCATGGGGCGGACTTTTCACGTTTGAGGCGACCAATGCCGCCTTCGGTCCAGCGATAGAAGGTTTTCACTTTGAGTTGCTCGGCGACACCATCTTCATTATCGCCTGCGCTGGCTTGATTGGATTTGGCAGCAAAATGATCGGTGAACACCGTAAACTCGGTGATTGGATCAAAGGCCTGCTCATCAACGACACGTGGCCAGCTCTCAACGACCCCTCTCTCGCAGGTGGCCAGCGAACCACCTCTGCTTGGTGCTTGCTCCTCGGATTCGGTTTCTACGTGTACTTCGGTATCGCTCATCAAGGTTGGATCGATGTGGGCGTTTACTCCGTCAGCATCGCCCTCATAGCATCTGGATTCGCCCTGAACCACGCCAGCCGTGCACCACCCGGCGATGAGAAAATCGATTGAGGCCATCGCCGCTAACGTTTGTGGCCGTTTCGGCCAAACAATGCATCCAAGCATCCGAGCAGGAGCCCATGCCATAGCGCTACACTCCATCGGAAGGTCAACCGTCGCACACCAAACATCGCGACGATTTTGTTGTGAGGGGTTGAACGCATGACTTCCCTGTTAACAACCCCGAGGCGGCCACGCCAAAGAAGCAATTCGTGGACCGAAAGGGCGGCGATTGAAATCATGAACACCTGTCCTTCCCAATGAGTCAAAGCCGTTCGGTCAAGGGTCAAATCCCCCGTATACAAACCCAAAAGAAACGGCAACCCTGAGACCATGAATGCCATCCACAAGGGGAACAGGCAAAGGATCATCGTTGAACTTCCGAGAAAATCAAAGCCTGGACCTTGACGCCGACGCTTCGGATGATGACGGACAATACGGACATGGGCTCGAGCGTCTCGCCGGCGCTTCGCGAGGAAATGACCCGATCCTGTTTCCGGAACGTGCCTGACAAGGGCATCCCGTGCATAGACGATGGTTCCTCCAGCCTGAATCAGCCTCAAACTGACTTCCATGTCCTCGGCATGGTACCATGTTGGGTCAAAACCGCCAACGTCCATGAGAGATGCTCGGTGAAACATGGAACACGGACCGTTGGCGAGGCTCGTTCTTCGTGGGCGAGCCCGGTATTTTGCTGCAATTTCAACCGAACGAAGCCTGCTGACCAGATCATCGGCTTGCTCAAACACTGTTCGGCCCGTGACAGCGACCACTCTCTCCTGTTCATCAACCGGCGCAATTTGAGCCACCATGTTGGCAATCCAATCGGGTTCCGGACGAACATCAATGTCGGTGATGGCCACCCATTCACCGGTGGCGTGCTCAACCGCCCACTGACGACCTGCTGACAGACCGAGAGGAGGTTGGTGGTGAACCCTGACCGTTCGCCCATTCACTCCATCAGGGTCATGGTAAGGCGCGAGGATTTCCTCGGCGCCATCCGTTGACCCGTCGTTCACCACGAGCACCTCAAACGAAGGATAGGTCTGCTCAAGGAGCGATTCCAAACATCCCTCAATCCAATGCGCGCCGTTGCGGACACAGACCGTTATGGACACATGGGGGCTATCCAATCACATCACCTCAAACAATTCGAGGAGACGCCGGCAGCGAGCCTTTGTCGCAAGATTGCTCGGTTGAACCACAACGCCTTCGTTTGGTTGACCGTAAAGCACAACGGCATGAAGCGGCACATGCAGGTGAACGTACAAGGGTGCAAGGTCTTCTTCTCCCTCAACCACCACCACCACCGGCTCTTCAAGAACTGCTGCCTGAGCCACAGCTTCTCGCAGGCTGGGAGTCAGTACACCCGCTGGGTTTGAGGCATGAAGTACATGAGGAAAGGCGGAAAGGTCGACTTGTTGGTCTTCATCAAGTGCCTGCCGCTTGGTTTGTCCGTCCACGAAGGCAATGTCGGGAACAACATCCAACTCAAGCAGCGTAGAGACGGTCACATCTCCAACAGCAATGAGGATGGTTTCGTCGGTTTGAATCTCCTCCAAAGCCGATAACATGGCCACCTCAGGCGTGGCTTCAGGACCCTTGTACAAGGTTCCCATCGGCGTTTTCAATTCGGGCTCAGCCCGTTCATGCATCTTGAGTACGGCACCCTCCCACTCCGGTGAAAACCAGGGGTGTCCATCCATGTCCACCACGCCATTTCGTATTCGTGATGAACTCAAAATGCCACCTCCTACATCCAACAGGTGAGCCACTTCAATGATGTGCAGCGGAGGTAAACCCTGTTCTTCTCGCTTGAGGTTGATTCGTTCGCACTCACCCGTTGTTTCTGGTGTAGCTACGATGCAGTCAGCGGACGAGTGAGAGGGGGCTGGCCCGTGCCGGTCCGTGAGTTCGTAGACCGACACACGTCGGGGTGCATGGACTTCAACCCAGTTCAGCAACTCGTCCCGTCGTGTCTCAAAGGATTGCATGTTCACTGATTTCTGGTCTGCCATGGCGTCGCTGGTCACGTGAATTTCAACACGATTTGCTGAACGCACGGCGGCGTCAAGAAGAAGACGATGGCCTGCATGAAGGCGGTCGAAGGTACCGCCTACCAAACAGAGTTGGAATTGAGGAGCGCCTCCCATGGAACCTGCTTCGGCCATGGGCCTTTGATTTCATCGCCAAAAATCATCAGAACATTGCCATCCATGGACTGTGCCCCGACACCTAACGGCCTTGTTCACAGTTTCCTCCGAGGCCTGACCCTCGGTGTCGGGGCGTGCTGTCCGGTAAGGTGGTTGTCTTGTGTTCATTCTTGCGTCGCACAAGGACCCATAACCCACCGATGGTTTACCGCATTTGCACCGAGATTCACTCCCCGAAGGGTCCTCCCAGTCTTCGATTGCGGCCGTACACATGGTGTCAGACGTCATTGCTCGTTTCACAGTCGCTCAGCCCGATGTTGCAGGTACGGTATTCGGGCCTCATGCCGACTCCATATCAACTCATCGGATGGCGTCAAGCAAACGCACATGGAAACTTCGAGTGAACAAAACTTCCCCAATCGCAGGGTCTCCACTGGACAACACTTCCGAACCAAAACGAGGCCATTGGTCAACGGGACGAACAAGCCAGCCCGCTTGAGGATGAACCGAAAGGATGGGGACCGGCAGGGATTGTTCAAGCGCGTAAATCATCTCGTAAAGGGCGATCAAAGGCGATGTACCAGGACCATCATTGAGAATCCTCACCGCCAGCAAGGAGTCAGAGGTTAACGCGCATTCTTGGTGTTTGGCGAGGAGGCCGGGATAGCGACTCCGTTCACCTGGAGTTCGAGCTACTTGAGCTGGCCAGCAACATGAGAAATTCGCAAGCCATAACCTTCCCGTGTGGCTGCTCAGTTGATTGAGCAACCATGAACTGGAAAAAACAGACCACCAAGACGCCGGTAAACGCTCCATCATGTTCCGTTGTGTTTCTGGGAGCCAAGGTTCGCGTTGCTGCGCAATGCTCAATCCAGTAGCCCATGTGTACAACAAACTCCCTGGCGGTTGCAGGAGCGCCTGCATTTTCCATTCCTCAAGCAGTGCATCATGAGACGGGCTTTGCGAGGTGAAAATGGCTTCAAGAACATCGATTTCACACATAGGATGGTTGAACCAAATCTTGCTGGCTTCTTGGAAAGCCCCTCGGTGTTCTGGGTTGTTTGAATCCAAGGAGCAAAGCAGGCACGTGGCAAAAGCAGCTTTGCCTGGATGTTCGTTTTGGAGTTGATGGCGCCAATGAAGCACGCTACCTGCGTTGTTTACGCCGATGGTTTGAACGCGTCGTAGCGCCGCACGTTGCCACTCCTGACCCGCTGAGAGCACGGCAATTGGCAACTCATTCAACGGAACATCATCAACGGCTAACAATTCAATCCACCCGTGTGGAAGACGCGATTGAAGACGAATCCAGCGCGAAGAACGGGTCGAGCTAGGTGAAGCAATCCAGGCGGCGAGCGGGTCAATGGCCTCCCACGTATTGGCCTGTTGCTCGTCCCCCTCAGGATACAGTTGGAGAGCGTCCTGCCATCGTTGCCCCACTTCTCCACCGGGAGAAAGTGCACTGAATCCATCGAACTTGGATGGACGATGGTTTAGCAATTCCTTGACGTTGGCAGGCACATGGGTGAAGGGACGATGATGGGGCCGTTGATGGATATCCGGTGCGAACAACTCAACCGTAAACACCGTGGAACGACCAAGCCGCACCTCCACCCTCCCCATCTCTTGTGCATCGGTCAAAAGCACGGCACCTTGGCCAAACATTGGTGCTGCTCCTCGGCGAGAGAGGAGGCCACGGCACAACGGGTGTCCAAGCAAACGGTCCTCGATTTCAACCCCTGGCCCATCGAATACCCAATCGACAACAAAAGGAGTCTCACTTTCGGCCATGACGTGATGGAGGATCGAAACGACGGCACGCTGTGAAGCGCCGTAGATGTCCACGTACCCCGGGCACCAGCGGGTTTGCACCCACACCGTTTCTCCAAACTCCATGCGCACCTCACGTTCCAAGGCTGAAGCAGGTGATTGAGGGCTCTGCACAAAACCTGTTACCAAACCATCGTAGAGCTCATTCAATCGTTCAACGCCCATTCGAGGGTGTTTGAGCTTCAACCAGTGGTTCAACACCCCCAAAGGAAGTTCCCGTCGTTTGGTCCCTTTCCTGTCACTGATCTCCAAGGCATCAATGGACATCGAATTGAGCAATAATGAGCGATTGAGGGCCGACTGGAGATGGGCGCGCAGAGCACGAGGTGGAGCATAAGCAAATTCGGCACCGTCGATGGAGCCTACTTCGTACCGTCCATGCTGAAGCCGCAAGGGCGGAGGAGCCTCCTGTTGATTGGAACTGGCGAAGGCCTGTCCTTCGATAAGTGCAAGGCTCCCCCGCTGTTCAAACACTTCACCTCGAACCAAACCAATCCGTCGTTGAGACGATTCGAAAGCCGCTAACGTACTGGTTTCCCTCGGTGCGGGAGGTTCAGCGGGAGTGCCGCTGTCCAAATTGTACCATTGCACGCTGGCCGTGGGGGCGAGAATCCATGCCCCCCCTCTATTTCCACTGGAGGAACCACCCGCTGTTTCAATCGCATCCTCAACAAAAACAAACGAGGATTTTGGCGGTTGGGTGTAAGCAAGAAGCACATTGGCATCATCAGCATGGAGGACGAGATTGTCCTGAAGTTCATGGAGAACGTCAGCATATTGCATCATTTTGCCAACGGCATCTTCCATCAACCGTTCATGACCGGGTTGACTGAGGTATATCGGAGCATTGCGTAACCCTCCACGTTCGTCCCGAGTAATGAGCCCCGCCTCTCGCAATTGGCGACAAGCAAGCGAGGCGTGGGGCATTCGCATGGAAAATTGTTGGGCGATTTCAGAGACGGTGGAGGGCCCGTGGCGCAACCAGATCAAAATTTGCCGCTGGGCAGCCGAACGGATGGGTCGATGAATCATCACAAGTCACTTTTCCCAGCCCGGGGCATTCTAGTCCACGCCACAACCCAATAAAAACTGTTTGAAGTTAATTTTAGTTATACATTTCCACTGGAGCGGTGAAAAATAACTTACATTACGGCGAGTTGGTGTTGGAATTACACCGCTAATCGGTCATCAACCGTAACCAAATCGTTCAACCGAGGAGGAACCATTATATCAGCGGCCTCGCTCCTCAAGAATACTGGCACATTTCCAATGAGCCCGCACCAAAATGACAGGAGGGAACCACCATGAAAACAACACGCATCCGTGAAAAAATCAAGAAATTCTTAGGCGATCGACCACGAAACACTGCAGAAATCCTGGAGTACATCAACAGCACCATGCGACACGGCACCACCAGTCAACAACTGGGCAACGTGTTGTCCAAAGACAAGGACATCGTCAAGGTCGGCTACATCAAGCGCTCCGGCATCCTTTCTGGAGGCTACGACATCTGCGAGTGGGCCACCCGCACCTGGGTCTCAGAAAACTGCCCAGAATGGATCGAAGGCACTCCCATCATCGTTGACAGTGAAGGCAACTTCATGACCAAAGATGACGAGAAGCTTTGAGCCTACTCTTCCTCTTGGAAATCGACACCAAGGCGAATGACCCTCTTTTGTTCAAGCGGGTAAGCAATCGGTACCGTCTGTCTAGGCCATTTAATCAGAGAAAGGCTCTGATTCTAAACGTATCAACCTAGCAACACATGATTGATTGTGAAGAGCGCGCCCATAATGAATGCAAAGAGGAGTAGCCCATTGGCAAATTGGCCACTATCTTCAAGAGGCTCTCCCATGAATGTCATGCCGTCTTCCATACCTTCGTCCTTAAGTCGGAAGTAACTGATGAGCACAAGCAACATCACCGCGCCCCCGGTCAAAGCATCCATCTGATTGGCATCACTTGCATTTCGAGCAGTGTCAGCTATGAGGGCGATATAGGTCGATACCGTTGCCGTGATAAATGCAAATGCAGATGGATGGAGGACTGCCCATTTTCCTGAGGCCCCATCCATGAGTACCAATGCTGACCAGAGAGTATAGACGAGAATCAATGAACCTGTCACAGATACCTGAGTTGGTAATGGGGCTCCAAAACCTTCTCCTAAAACTAGGCTACCGCCATAATTTGCTGGAAACCCTTCTGCAATGACGTCATTGGGCGTCATGATCATTCGAATTGAATAGAATAGCCCGGCCAATACCAATACAATCAGAGAGGTCATGGCAATTTTATCCTTGATTTTTAAACCCGGTTTGAAATCAGATAATCCATCGTTAACCCCTTCATTTCGTAATGAAAAATACCCCCCAATATAGATCAGTGTAACAAGGATGGACATGTATTTTGGAAGTGGCCCCGCCATACTTTCATCATTCCACCAGTTCCAAACACCAAAAGTCATTGAAAGTAAACCCAATGTACATGGTAGCATGATGATCCATTTTCCTTTTGCACCTTCAAACAGAATCAACATGGTCGATATGAAAATCCCGAAGAACAGGATTCCGTTGAAAGCAGTTTCAGGCCCACCGGCGCCGTATGCTGGGTCAGCGATATCGGTGATTCCATTGTTCAAAGGAGCAAAACACACCTCTCCACCTGTAACATAACAATCTCCGAAGAACATGAAACTAACAGAGTAGAGTAAAAACATCAGGGCTGAAAATCCCAAACAAATTTTCGCGGGCGTGGATTCAATTTTAAACATCTTAATCAGTTTTCAACGAATTGACTAGATTCTTAACTATATTGTTCACAATCAGGCCAAATATGCCTTTTACAAAGGGTCTATCCGAATACCCATTACTCAGGTATTGGTAAATCAATGGGCTTGCAGTGGGTCTTGTCAGACGCTAGCCTTGTGAATACCGGCGACTATAAGGGGGCCCCATGAGCATAGATTATAACTTTGAAATATTTGACAATCAACATGAGTAAGGCTCTTGATTACTATGCCAGTGCTTTCTCTCCTGAAAGTTTGTATGGTTTTTATCAGCTTGTCGCCATCTTCTCTCTTGTTGTTTTAGTTTGGATGATTGGGCTCTCATATCTGGTTTTGAAAGCCAACTCTCGATCTGCAGAGAACCGCTTTATGGCTGTTCTATTGTTCTGCGAAGGCATCAAAGCGTCGTTTTTGGCATTGGAAGTGGTCCCTTATTCATCGCATTGGCAGAGCCTTTGGGACATCCTTTTCCCATTGAAGATGGAGCCCTTTATGGTAGCTCAAATTACATCCATCTTGCTGTACATCTCATTCCCAATCTATTATCGGGTGAATCTACTCAAGTTTCTCCATAATGATACACTGAAGAAACATATCTGGTATCTTGCACCAGCTCTTGGCCTTATGATCTGGATTTTCCTCAGGGGTCAAGAAGGGTTTGGTTTTGAAAATGCTTCTTGGATTATATGCAATGAGGCGGGCAGTGAGCCAATAGTCAAGAATTGGTGGGGCTCCATCACGGAACGGGTCAACCAGTATGCATCAGATATTGGAACATGCTCCAGGGATTTTGACAGGGCGGTTGTAGACGAACCTGCTGGATCTTGGGGAATCATCTTACTCGGCCCAATATTCTCTCTCATCGGTCTACTATTTCTTCGTGCATCGATGAAGCAAAGTCAGCGGGATAAGGAAGGAGAGACAATCTATGGAACGCTATCTTCGCGATCTCTTTACATAGGATTTCTAGGGAAAGTAATTGGTCAACTGTCATTTTTCTTCATCGTATTGGCCGTATTACCTACATTGAATGGTGGCGTATTTTTCGAGTTTGCGGACAGTATCCGTGTCCAATATGGAGCCGATCCAACCTCACTCGATAGAACGCTCTTTTTCATCTGGAGCGCCACGCTCGTCATAACGCCTGCCGCCATTGGCTTTGAAGCACTAATGTTTGTTCATGCCACGTTAAAGGACACTGTGTTTGGAATTGATTCTAATTTGCGAAACACATTCAGAAATACGATGTTCGCAGGATTCGGCGCATTTTCGTTTGTCTTCGTTAGTGAAGCCATGGAAAACGTGGTAGGGTATGGTATGTTTGGTGGTGTGTTAATCGGTGCAGTCATTATTTTTGCAAGACACCCTATTATCCGCCTCATCGATGTATTTTCGAGCAGATTAATTCCGGAGGAGTATACTCCAGGCGAATTGAAGTATCTTGAAGCGTATGCAGAAACGATTGAGGATTTTGTATTAACTGCACGGGAGAAGGCTTTGTTGGGCAACCTTGCAACGGCGTATGAAATCAGCGAAGAACGTTTGGCAGTGATAGAGGAAAAATACAGAGAATCGCTGGCTCTTGGTTCAAATGCCACTATTCTCATTCGGGAAGAGGAATGAAGGGTAGCGTTGCACATGGCCCACGCAAAGCCCTTGTACGCACTAAATTTGTTCACATGGGTTTAA
>Ga0208277_1000076_pt1 | contig 51442 bp, 39 predicted proteins | sample ETNtaG_5_FD_185782 | JGI IMG/M metagenome (GOLD analysis project Ga0208277, IMG submission 185782) | Marine microbial and viral communities from oxygen minimum zone, Eastern Pacific Ocean - ETNP201406SV205 (SPAdes) (version 2) | ecosystem: Environmental > Aquatic > Marine > Oceanic ...
GGTAGACGACGGATCTTGCGAATATCTCGTTCCGGATCCAATTCAAGGTTGTACAGATATCAATGCAACCAATTACAATTCTTCTGCAGAGGTAGACGATGGATCTTGCGAGTATCAAGTAGTTGAGCCAGAACCTGAGCCAAACAATCAGACAAACGGTACAGATTCAGGCCCAATTGTTTGTACGACGGATTTGTGTTGGGATGGATCTAGTCGAAATTCGACTGATTGCTCCTGTCCACCTGAAGAGGAAAATAAATCCGATAATGAGAATCTCACTGATCAAGACTCTATTGTATGTCCAATGGATTTGTGTTGGGACGGCTCTAGTCGTAATGCGACTGATTGCTCCTGTCCACTTGAAGAGGATAATGATTCAAACTCTGATATCGAAGATGAATCCTCAACAGTTGAAACACGACGCCCAGTTCTAATCGTCGCCCTAGTAATTGTCGCCATCATTTCTCTAACGTTCATGTTTTTCCGTCGTTCATGATTTTAGGGTCTTGATTCGGATACAGTCTCTTTGAACCATTCGACATAGGGGCTGTTCAAATCATCCCATTCAAATTCCCATTTCCAATTATGTTTTGTAGTTCCAGGGGTATTCATACGCGCCTCAGAACCAAGTTTTAGCACATCTTGCAGAGGTATTATACAGAGAAAAGCAGGGGATTGCATAGCAGTAATTATCATTTCTTCAACGGGCTTTTCACCCCATCCAACTGTGGTATCATTGTCATGTGTTCCAGTGTATACTACCATGTTTTCTCTGTGATTTTCTGGACTATGTGGGTTACCCGAATCCTCGTTTGCGAACTGAAGCACTGCCATGCCAGGGATACCGTGTTGTTTCCGTAAATTTTCTACAGATTTTGGGATTATACCTAGGTCTTCGGCGATAATTCCTCGTGGTGAAATATCCATTAGAATTTTGAGGAGGTCATCTCCAGGTCCCTTCTCCCAAATGCCGTGTTCTGCAGTTGAATGATCTGCCGGGATTGACCATGCTGCATCAAATGCACGAAAATGGTCGATTCGAACTAGATCAAATAGTTCGAACATTCGTTCAATTCGTCTTTTCCACCAACTGAATGCTTCGTCTTTGTGAACCTCCCATTTGTACAGAGGTGTACCCCATCGTTGCCCTGTTTCTGAGAAGTAATCTGGGGGTACACCCGACACATGAGTCGGATGGCCAAATTCATCTAAATGGAATCGATGAGGTGCTGCCCATACATCAGCAGAGTCATGGGATACAAAGAAAGGTAAATCGCCATATAGGCGAATATCCATCGATGACGCACTTTCCCTCAGTCTTTTCCATGCTCGATTGAAGCGGGCTTGTTGAGTACATATCTCCCGAAATCGCATCATTTCATTTTTGTCTAGTTCAAGATTTGTCCTTGTTCTGCATGCTTCTGGCCATTCAATCCAAGGATCACCATTGAATCGCTCTTTTAGAACTTGGAAAAGAGCGTAATCTTCTATCCAATCGTGTTGTTCTTTACAGAATTCATTAACTTCAGATTCAGTAATGTTTTTTTCTATAATAGGTAGGAAATTATCCCAACAAGCGAAAGCAGATGAAGACGCGTAGGGGGAGCCGTGTGGATCTGGAGGGTGGAGGGGAAGCATCTGCCAAACAGAGACACCCATCTGTTCGAGTAATTTCAGGAATCTAATCGCGCCTTCATTTCCTATGTGTGGTTCCGGAAGACTGGTAAGGTGGCAGAGAATACCAACTTGTTTCTTAACCGACATTTTGTCTCCTAAAGTGTTTCAAAAGCATCGTAGAATCGTTTGTAATCATCCATCATTCTAGCTCCTGTGAATCCGGTAGAAGTGATTATGCTCTGCCTCATTAGGTCAATCCACTGTGGTCGATTTTCCCAGGCAGGTAATACTTCATGTTCTAAAACGTCTAGAATATTTTTTACGTCTCTGACGTCATCTCTATCCTCTTCTCCTTCACCTATAGCCCATCCATTCTTCCCATGAACACACGCTTCAGGCCACCAACCATCAAGGATAGAAAAATTTGGAGTCCCATTTAGCGCAGCCTTCATTCCAGATGTTCCAGATGCTTCCATCGGTCGGATTGGGTTATTCAACCAAATATCTGATCCGGATGTCATTAACAATCCTGTATCCATGGAGTAATTCTCTAGAAAAACTACTGGAATTTCATCATGAATTTCTTTTGCGCCATCGTAAATACTTTTGATCAACTTTTTTCCACCCATATCTTTGGGATGTGCCTTCCCAGAAAAAACAAATTGTACTTTATGTGCTCCGATTTCTCTTAATCTTTCTAAATCACTGAAAATTAAATTTGCACGTTTGTATGTGGCAAATCTTCTAGCAAATCCGATAGTCAATTTCTCTGAATCTAGATGGACTCCTGTTTCCCGTTGTACTAATTCTCTTAGTTCACTCCTAGCCTCTTCTTTGGCAGTTGTTAGGTCGTTATCCGAAAATGGCATACTTTCAATATATGATGGGTCTTTCCTCCATTGTGGCGTTTTATTGTCGAATAATAATTTGAAAGATTTGTTAGTCCATGTAATGTGGTGTACTCCATTGGTAATTGGATGGATTTTATTTCCTGGAAACATCTCCTCTGCCACTTTAGCATTTAATCCTGAAACTGCATTCACCTTTCCACATAATCCAATCCCTAAATGACTCATTGAGCATGAATCTCCGCTTTTTGCAATTTCTTTAGCATCAGGAGGTAGTAAATCTCCTAGGACATGTTCTACATCTTCCCATCGGAATCGGTCATGCCCTGCAGGTACGGGAGTATGTGTAGTGAATAGGGTTCTTTGAGCTAATTCTTCTCTAGTCCAGCCTTGTCTTAACATTTCAAGTGCAGCAAAGGTGCAGTGCCCCTCATTCAGATGTAATCCTGAGATATTATGTCCAAGAGCCAACAAAGCGCGTACTCCTCCCACTCCAAGAAGATATTCTTGTCGAATTCTTGTTGAATCATCTCCTCCATAGAGTCGATCTCCTAATGCGGAATGTTCTGCAGAATTTGATGGATGTCTAGTATCAAGAAAATATGTTGGAATATTCTTAATTTTGTATTCCCAAATCTTAGAATGAAGAATCTTTCCATCTAATTCCAACTCAATTTCAATACCTGTATCAGTTAGAAAATCGTTGGGATCGATCTCATCGAATGTTTCTGTCTGGATTCCATCAGAATCAACATGTTGGCGGGCATATCCTTTTCGATAAAGTAAAGTGCATCCAACTAGGTTAATTTCAGCATCTGCTGCCGATTTGATATGATCTCCTGCTAATACTCCTAAGCCACCTGAATATGTGTGTAGTCGGCTTTCAAATCCAACTTCAGCAGAAAGATATGCGACGACCATGAACTCTCCCCTTTGCCTACCGGGATTTCCTGTCCGTTTGTACCGGTATTTATTCCATCCTCTACAATATGGCTAATTTTTGATGTGAAAATAATATGGTAGAGGGTGCACCGACAATCATGGATGAAAGATTGAGCAATCAATCTCGAGTTGCGCTCGGATTGATTTTTCTCTTTATTACTCCCATTTTTGTTGGCCTCTCCAGCGCTTCTACTCCCGATGAAATCACTATTGATGGCGATGCATCGGATTGGCCGAACTCAACATTAATGGGAGAAGATGAAAATGGTGTTTCTCTTTATCTCACTTGGAATTCAACCCATCTTTTCGTTGGATGGAATGGTACTGATTGGGCATCTAATGAAGAAGGAGCCGACCTTTTTGTTTATCTGAACACTACCTCTGGAGGAACATCACTTTCCAAAGAATGGGGGTTATCACACGTTCTTCCTTTTGCTGCTGATTACGCATTGGTTTTGGAGGATTCAGATTATCATGCGATTATTGCAGAACAGGATGGAGTTTGGGAAACTACTCATGAAGAGAATAGTGCCACTGATTCACATACATTTCCAGGTGATCGTTTCATCGGATGGTCTGGAAATATGCAAACTGAAATAGCAATTCCTTGGGAGGCTATAGGGTCACCTACCTCGGTGGATTTCGTAGTTTGGGCACAATGGCAAGATCAAGGAAATGTCTGGACTTCATTCCCTGCTCAAAATCCTGCCTCTTCAAATGGTGCAGAGACATTTACTCATATGTATCACCTTCAAGATCGGAATATTTCCATTGAGCCATCTTCAATGGAAATTTTAGCTAGTTCTGGTGTGAATAAGGCCGATGACGCGTTAAATGTGGCTATTGTTTTCCATCAGCATCAGCCATATTACAAGAATAAGTTGACTGGAATGTTTGAACTTCCTTGGGTCAGAGTTCATGCTATGACTGAATACGTTGACTCTCCTGGAATTCTAGCTCAATATCCTGGCACTCAAGTCACCTACAATTTGGTTCCTTCATTCTTGGAACAACTTGTTGACTATCATAGAAATGAGACTCCAGATATTCATACTGATTTTGCTAGAAGAAGTTGGCCTATTCATTCCAATGGAACGGTTGCAGATTATCCAAATGCTACTTCTCTAGAATTACATACGATGCAATTCCAATCTTTTTGGAATAGTGGGTGGATTTACAATGTTTCATCTGAAGATCCAAATGCTTGGGTTTTACCAGCAAGTCAGCGTTACAAAGAACTCTATGATGCTACTTTACACAATCTAAAACCGGCTACAATAATGGACGATGAATTACTTTCACCACAAGACTTACTCGATCTCCAAGTTTTATGGTATCTTTTCCAATTCTCTCCTGATTATGTCCAAGGAGAATATTCGTCCTTCTTCACTCAGCCTAACGAAACCCCCTCACAATTTGATCAAGGATTAATGGATCTTTTCACTCAGGGCAGAGATTTCACTCCGTCTGATTTGACCTATGTGATTGACCAACAACATGCACATATGGCTAATGTTTTACCAATGTATAGTCAATTGGCTGACAGAGGTCAAGTTGAATTAACTACGACTCCATATTATCATCCAATTATGCCTTTACTAATGATGGATGGTTGGACTTTCGAAGATGGTATTAGAGTCAATAAAGACGCGTGGCCAGAAGATGTAACCACTCATCTTACCAATGGAATGAATTTATTCGAAGCAGAATTAGGTTTTCGTCCTACAGGGATGTGGCCATCTGAACAAGCAGTGTCACCTCCAATGGTACAGCCGGTTTCAGATGTTGGTATAGAGTGGATGGTTACAGATGAGGAAATTTTAGCTAAGTCCACTTCTCAAGGTGGAGGTATGATTGACGTAGAAGATGCAGCGCAATTAGCAACTCCTTGGATTGTTGAAGGAGAAAATGGAGGAGATATTGCTGTTATTTTCCGTGATAGAGTAATTTCTGATCGTGTTGCATTCCAGTATGGTTCTATGACTCCTGAAGCAGCAGTCTCCGACTTCTTGTCTTACTTAGATGGAATCCGTTCTGAATTAATTGCTGCTGGCGAAGACCCAAGTGAACATCTTTTGACTGTTGCAATGGATGGAGAGAATTGGATGTTTATGTCTGAATTCCAACATTCAGATAATGCAAGACCATTTATCCATGAATGGTATTCTAGACTTTCATCTCATCCAACTGTTGTAACCACTACACCTTCTGCGTTCCTTGCGCATAATCACTCTCTTCCCCGAATTGAAACAATTGGCACTGGTTCATGGATTGATGGGACATTAAGCACATGGGCTGGAGAAGCGGATGAAAGTCTTGCATGGCAACGTCTTGTTGAGGCTCGAAGTGCTCTGGTAGAGTTTGAGTTACAATATCCAGATGATTCTGGACTTGAACTTGCTTGGGAATCCCTGTACATTGCCGAAGGTAGTGATTGGTATTGGTGGTATGGTTTAGATCAAGATAGTGGTTATGATGAGATGTGGGATGTTCTCTTCAAAGTACATCTTTCCAATATTTATCGAGCAATCAATTTAGATCTCCCTCCTTATCTCCAAGATCTATGGACCAATCCTGCTTTGCCCGATGAGGCAGCCAGTGCAATAATTGAACCAATGATAGATGGAATTGCATTACCGGGGGAATGGGATGGTGCAGCAATTTATTCAGCAGACTCAGTTGATGGAGGTGATTTGGATATCGATTCCTTCCATCTTGGTTATGATGCATCAAACCTATACATTCGAGTTGATATGACTTCACCGAATCAAATTGAAGCATTAAATCACTCACAAGATGCCGATTTAGCAATATATTTCATGCAACCTAATGCTCAGAATTTCAATGAAGTTCAGACAAATTTCCGAACATATTTCGGGAATCAAATTTTGGGTTTCCCTGCAAAGAAGATGGTTGCTTTTGATTTCGAACAACTTCGTGATGATGGTCAAGCAAAATGGAATTTATTTGATGCAAGAGGCAAGGTAGGAGATAATGAGCAATGGGCTCTAACGGGTTCCTCGATACTTGGAGGATGTGCGGCTGATGAAATATATGAATTTGTAATTCCTTGGTCAGATTTGGGATTAGCCCCTCGTTATACCACGCGAATCAAGGTAGTTTCAGCGTGGTCAGATTCACTTTCATATGGTGATGGAGATGATGTTGAGATAGCACCTCCAGCCCCCGCCGAGATAGTTCTCCCTGATCTTGAAGAATGGGTGACATTGCTCGAATTTGATGATGCATCTGGTGATGAAAATGGTGATGGAGATTACACTTATCCTTTAGCCAGTGATTTTACTCCTGGAAGCGGCTTATTTGATGGAACATCAATGAAGATTAGTCAGAGCGCTTGGAATGCTCGTTTTGAGATTGAAATGGCAGAGATGACTGATTATTGGAGTCTTTCGAATGGCTTTAGTCATCAGATTGTTCAGATATATGTGGATCAGGGCGAATCAATTTCAGGACGAACTCAGATGCTTGAAGGTGCTAATGCAGAAGTACACCCTGATTGGGCATGGGAAGTTGCAATTTCTGCAACTGGAGAACCGGGTGCAGTAAAGGCAGTAAATGCTGCAACAGGTGAAACTAGTGCCAAAGGAATCGAGGTTTCAGGAGATGTTGAAACAAAAACAATCACAATTACTGTTTCAAAGAATGTGATTGGTTCTGACGTTCCTAACTATCGTTTCATCGTTGTTCTTGGTAGTCAAGATGGATTTGGAACTGGAAAATGGAGAGATGTAGATGCCACTGCAAAAACATGGCGTCTCGGAGGAGGAGCCGACCCGTCAACAGTTGATGGAGTAGATTACGATCCAAATATTATTGACATAATGCTCCCTGAGGGTGACCAAGCATCTATGTTGAGTAGCTATGATGTCGATACACGACAATTTGCGGTTTTGACTGGTTTTGCTCTTCCAGAAGTAGCCCAACAAGTGTATGGGGCCAAGGTAGCTGGAACCACTGCTAATTCTGCAATTCTTGAATGGTCTACAACTCAACCAGAATCTGGAATTGTAACGTGTACATCTAGCGAAAATAATTCAAATGAATGGGATGAGTCTATTTTGTCTCCTTCAGGAATAGATTCACTTTCTCATACAATTCAGTTAACTGGATTAAGTACCTCTACATCTTATTCTTGTAACATTTCTGTAGGAGTTTCAACTCCTGTTTTTATTCAATTTAATACTTCTAATGAGATTGATAATACTCCGCCAGAAGTCCTGAATCTGGCCATTCAGTTGCTCACTGGAGGTTCACTGAAGGTAACTTGGTATACTAGTGAAGAGACTACGGAATCTATCGAAGTAAATGGTCAGACATTTGTTGGAGATTCGGTAGCTCTTAGGAAGAATCATGACATGACCATTACTCCAAATCCGGTCTTACCTGCCTTGCAGACATTTACTCTTACAGTATCTGTTTTGGATGCATCTGGAAATAGTAATTCATCTAGTATTCAATTCACGATTAGCGAAGAAGAAGCATCTTCTCCATTACCTGATCAATCTTCAGATTCTACCGAATGCAGTACGTTAGATGGCGATGAATGTGTCAATCCATCTTCCAATAATGGGGCATTGATTTTTGGTTCTGCAATTGTCGTGATTCTATTGGTGATGTTTGCATTGATGAGGACGAGAATTTCTGAGAATGAGATTTTAGATGGCCTTGTTCAAGAATTAGATGATATTGAATAATTATGCAAATGGAATGCTTGCTGTTTCATGAGTGTGTAGATTCACTACTGTAAGGATCGCAGGTCTGGGTTGAAATCCCAAGGTTCGTTGGTAACCGGTTTGATCTTGCCATGTGCTACTGTGGATTAATTTGACTCCCTTGTAATCTGAAACATGATGGCCATGTACGTGACCAGTAACAAAAATATCTGGAATTGTTCGAATTACTAAATTATCTTCTGGTTCAGGAGCTAGAGGTGTTTTTCCGCCCCATGAGGGTGCCAGATGTCTTCGATCAATCATTGCTCGCATCGCTGCTTCAGGTCTATCATAGGAGACGTTTCTCATCTTAGAAACGAAATCGTCAATGCTTTTTCCATGATAAGATAGGATTCTTACTCCGTGTAAACTGAAGTCACATGGGTTTCCAACAAATGTTGTGTTGTTGTAGTCTTGCTGAAGTTCTGGGTCTAATGCTGGTTGAGGTTCTGCAGGTCTTACCGCATCATGATTTCCGGGGAGAAGAAGAACATCGACCCAATCAGGAAGTGGTTCCAATAGACGGGCTAATCCTCCATATTGGTTGAAGAGGTCAGGGATGGCTAACTCTTTTTCTTGATTTGGATAAATTCCTACTCCATCAACACCATCTCCACTAATAACAAAGTAACGAATTGTTTTTGCTAGTGGGTCAGTATTGAACCACTCAACCATTTTATGCCATTGAGCCTCCAAGAAAGTCTTCGAACCGAGATGAACATCAGATAGAAATGCCACCGAAATTGCTTGATCAGCAGGTGCAGAATTCTTCTGATGTTCCCTAAGAGGGGGGAAATGGATTTCTTCTGCGATGAAAGTATCTCTTCTGCCTCTTTCAGATTTAAGCCGTCCTGTAATCCCAATAACATCATCTGGCATTAATCCAGTTCTGAGTGGATGTTCCTCTCCAAATTCAGGTCTATTGTACATTATACACTCTATTTCTGCCCCCTCATCTTCTAGAGTGAATCTAAGATGGCCACCATTCTTTGTGTATGTTGGAGAGTTTACAATTCCAATTAGGGAGCAATCTTCTTCTCTATATCTCGGTTTATTCATCGAAACTTCGCCGATTTGAGTGGGTCTATATGGCAAGATTCTTGAATCAATAATCATCTTTTTTATTGTCATCAACCTATCATTAAAACAAGAGAGTATGTCGCTCATTCTTCCTTCTGTTATACTATTTCCAGTAATATCAAAATGAACGTTTAATTCCATATCCACATCTCTTGCCTCCATTGGAAAAGCGGCTAAATCATAATGTGAAAGACCATGAGGTCTAGGAGCGGGTGCGATTTCTGTTTCTTTGATACTAGCTATTGTCCTTGCGCCAGACGATACTTGATTTGCTATCCCAGCAATTTCAAACAATTTGTCTAGAGTTTCAGTATCTAGAATTACTCCATTCGTTCCCGACATAATTGCTGCTTCGAGTATTGGTTGAATTGATTGTAAAGGTTCTAGTCTTTCACGAGCTTCTCGGGTGACCATGAGGTTTAGGGACCACAAGTTCGTCTGCTTGACCTCCCAAGTCTCCTCACTCATGGAGTCCACGCTGCACAGAGGCGCTCAAAGAGGATTGCGCTCTATTCTTCAGACCAAATATCTTCATCGTCTTTTTTCCGGAGTTCTTCAACTACAGTTCCTTCTGGTTTTCCATCTGCCCAAATGACTTCTCCATACCACGTATCTTCCATTCCAGGAACACGGCCAAAAGCGGAGAGTGTAGCTTCTTTGAGTGTGAGTTGTTCTGGCATCTCCTCATCTTCATTGATTTTTGATCGAAAATCTAGACGATGAGTGCCGGTTTTTTCTGTTTCAAATACATTTAGAGCAGTTTCAAGAGCTAAACTTACGAAGAGTTGCTTGTTCATTGATCTGTCTCCTCCTTGGCTATTTGTAGACCTGACAAGGAAATGATTTTCCCAGAATGCACAGACATATGCAAGGCCAACTGGTTTGTGTTTCGTACCTCCTCCCGGACCTGCAATTCCGGTAATAGAAATAGCCAAATCTGCTCCAGAGCGTTTCAGAGCACCTTCTGCCATTGCAGCAGCAACATCTTTCGAAACTGCTCCTGGGACAGAATCTCCCTCAAATTTTGACTTTTCAACACCCAATTCGCTCATTTTAGATTCATTCGAATAGGTGACCCAACCTTGTTTGAACCATTCACTGGAACCAGAGATATCTGTCAAGGTACTTGTTAACATCCCACCAGTACAAGATTCAGCAGTAGTTACCTTCCATCCATTTTGTTTTAGCTTCCTAGCTAGCCTGGATGCCAAGGTCGCGTTACGCTCACCCATTATCCCCTCGGGGCAGGGCATCATTCAAGAGGATGACTGTAAGAAAAATAGTGGGCCCGACCGGAATTGAACCGGTGATCTTCGCTTTGTAAGAGCGACGTCATAACCCCTAGACCACGGGCCCCACATCACTAACGAGTCTCCTATTGTTGAAGTAGTTACTTATGGAGTGACTCTACTTCTATCTCTAGGGAATAGAACAACTTCACGAACATTTCCAGCACCAGTAAGGACCATCAATAATCTTGCTACTCCTAACCCCCAACCTGCATGAGGTGCTGCTCCAAAGCGAAAACCATCAGTGTAAAAACTAAAATCTGCTGGATCTAATTCCATATCTCTAAGGTTTTGTTCAAGAAAATCTACTCTATGCTCTCTTTGGCCACCGGATGTCATTTCGTCTCTGCCATAATTCAAATCAAATCCGCGACTTAATTGTTCACCAGTAGTTCCCTTTTCGTCTTTATTATGGTAGATATAGAATGGTTTCATTTCCATTGGCCATCTTGGAATGAAGTGGAAACCAGGGTGTTCTTCAGCAATTAAGTCTGCATCTGAAGCACTTATGTCATCTCCCCATTTGATTTCTCCTCCTTTTGATTGGATTATTTCAATTGCTGCATCGTAACTTACACGAGGGAATGGGACACTCGGTACTGATACTGATATTGCATCCATTTCTTGAGAAATTCTGTATTCATTGATAATGTCAATCAAATTTTGATCTCTAGTAGAGACTTGACTCCAAATATGGTGGATCATTCTTTCTTGAACACCCATTACATCTTCGTCGTCAGCCCAAGCCATTTCGATATCAAATGAAATAAATTCATTTAGATGGCGGTAAGTGTCGTGTTCTTCTGCTCTAAATGCGGGCCCAATCTCAAAAACACGCTCAAGTCCACCTAATATGGCTAATTGCTTGTAGAGTTGAGGACTTTGTGAAAGGAATGCTGGCGTTTCAAAATATGTCATTTCAAACAAGTTTGTCCCACCTTCGGAGGCACTAGCAATTATTTTTGGAGTATTAATTTCTTGAAATCCTTCTTTGAGGAGATGTTCTCTTCCATAAGAGAGTACTTTACTTCGTAATTGAAACATGGCATTGATGTGATTTCTACGTAAGTCTAGATGGCGATTATCTAGACGTGTATCTAATTCAACATTTACCTTATCTGTAATTCCTACTGGAAGTGGAGTTTGAGCTTCTGATAAAATCTGAGCAGAGGTTGCAAATATTTCGTATTCAGGTGGTGGTAAAGGTTCACCTTCAGGGACTTTCGGTGGTCTTTTTTGTGCAACGTTTCCAGTTACTTGCACTGTGGATTCCCTAGAAATCGATTGAATTGAAAGGAAGATTTCTTCATCCATCGCATCCTTTTTTAGGAAAACTTGCAAACGTCCTGTACCATCTCGAAGTGTGAGGAAACAAACACCTCCTCTCCCTCGAGAAATCTCTGCATGGCCTGCAACAGTAACTTCTTGCCCAATTAAATCAGGACCTGAAATTGTGATGTCACCAAGTGTATGCGTTCGAAATGCGGTAGGCAACCAATCAGTTGAGTCTCGTCCGACCATGAAGCAAAGGGGACGCTTAAGGGACTTCAACCGCTCGGTCATTTAATTTCTAGAAATTTTAGGAAAATGGTAAATGTGTTTGCTTCCCGCCTACGTCCATGGATGGTCAAGACACCGTCATTCAACGAATGAATGAAATTGATTGGTTTCATTCCATCCCACTTAAAGATGGGTTGGTTACACCTGGGCGTGATGATTCTATATCTAAATTAAAGCAAGTATGTCTTCCTGAGGATCTCTCAGGAAAATCGGTACTAGATATTGGGGCATGGGATGGCTTCTTTTCTTTTCAAGCCGAAAAAAATGGAGCAGAACGAGTTCTGGCAACTGATCATTTTTGTTGGAGTGGCCCTGGATGGGGTACTAATGAGGGATTCAAATTTGCTCGTGAGGTTCTCGGTTCAAAAGTTGAAGATTTAGATATTGATGCAATGGATATTTCTCCCGAATCTGTGGGGGAATTTGATGTTGTAATGTTCTTGGGTGTATTGTATCATTTACAAGATCCTATGGCAGGACTTAGAGTAGCTGCGAGTGTGTGTAAAGAATTGCTAATTATTGAGACATTAATGGATGATTTACATAGATGGAAACCATCAATGGTTTACTTCCCTAGTGATTCATACAATAAGGATTCTACAAATTATTGGGCGCCCAATGTTGCTGCAATGAAGGGAATGTTACATGATCTTGGTTTTTCAAGAGTTGAAGTTGTATTCCCGAAGAATCGATTTCTCCGGTATTCGTTACCCATTCGGATTCTATCGTCAATCAAAGGTTTGTTTGAAGGCCGAGGTTCTTTCCGTCAAACGGTTCATCAGGGAAGAATGTCTTTCCATGCATATCGCTGAAAATACCCTTTTCGTGCAATCTTGGTGAAACATACGATTGAAATGCTATTGCTAGGTCGCGTGCTTCATGAGCGAAGGCGGATGGCTGTTTACATCTGAATCGGTGGCTTGTGGCCATCCTGACAAATTATGCGATGCAATATCGGATTCTATTCTTGATGCTTGTTTATCTGTTGACCCTAACGCAAAGGTTGCGGTTGAAACTCTTGTAAAGGGAAGGGAGGACAAGGCATTCATTGTTCTTGGAGGCGAAGTCACACTTGCAGAAGGTGTTCCAAATCCTAATTTCGTTCAAGTAGCTAGAGATACAGCTGCAAGAATCGGTTACATCAGCCATGATATTGGTATGGATTCCCGTACCGAAGATACCTGTGAAGTAATTGAATTGATTACTCGACAATCTGCCCATATTAATCGAGGAGTCATTCAGGAAATTAGTTCTCAAGGTGCCGGTGATCAAGGATTGATGTTCGGATATGCGTGTGATGAAACCGAGTCATATGAAGGTCACCAAGGCCGTTGGATGCCTCTTGCTATTGCTTTAGCTCAGGCATTAACTCGTCAATATCGAAAATGTAGGGATGATGGTACTTTGGATTGGGCACGACCCGATGCAAAATCTCAGGTGACACTTCTGCATGATGATAATGGAGCAGTTGTTTGTGCAACAAATATTGTAATTGCCACTCAGCATAAGGACATGGTTGATGATTTTGGTTCTGAAGAAAACGAGCAGAACTGGATAAAGAATCAGATTATGGAACATGTTATTTCTCCGATTGTCCCTGCTTCATTGATTAATGACGATACTGAAATTGTAGTGAATGGAACAGGCCGTTTTGCAGATCCAGGCGGACCTTATGCTGATGCAGGACTCACAGGAAGGAAGATCATTGTCGATACATATGGTGGTAGAGGTCGCCACGGAGGCGGTGCATTTTCTGGCAAGGATCCCTCTAAAGTTGACCGTTCTGCTGCCTATGCTTCGAGATGGGCAGCTAAGCATGTTGTTGCATCAGGGCTTTCTAGAGAATGTGAGATTCAGTTGGCGTATGCAATTGGAGTTCCAAAGCCTGTGAGTGTACGTGTTGATACATTTGGAACAGGATTAGTTTCTGATGAAAAAATAGCATCTCTAGTGAGTGATCATTTTGACTTTCGTCCTGGACATATTATCCATAATCTCCGTCTTAAGGCTCCGATTTATTCTGTGACTGCTTCCGGAGGCCACTTTGGCCGTGTTCCAAAAGACTCTTCTCAATTCACTTGGGAACGGCTGAACGAGGATATTCTATCCGCATTCCGTTCTGAATTGTGAATCATACTTGCATATTCTCATTTTCGCGAGGACTTCATATCGAATGTAATGGTCCATTAGGTAATGCGTCGCGGTTCAATAGTAGCCTGTGTCCTTTTCCTGTTGGCTTCTTGTGGGCCACTGGTCGGCATTGTATCTGCCGATTCATCAGTTTTATTGGATTTAGATCGAGATCTAGTAGTATTGACACCGGGCCAATCAACTAATGTCACTTTGACAGTTGAAAACAACGATACTTCCATCCATGATTTTTCACTTTCATTAGGCAGTTCTTCAGCTGGTTCTGAATGGATTGTGAATCTAACTCAAACATCGATAAACCAAGTTTTCCCATATGCTAGTGATTCAATTGAGATTGTAATTTCATTAACTGGAAATCCATCGTCGTCCTCATCTGGAACACAATGGATAGTTGTGAATCGAAGTGGAGCTACTTCTAGTATTGAGATTCATCTTTCAGTAGGTTCGATGTTTCTTCCTGATATTGATGCTACTGGAATAGGAGATAATGGCTTGGTTCAGTCCGAAGTAAATTCTACAATTGTTTTACCTGTTGAAATTTCAAATTTCGGCTCTGTTCAAGATACAATTTTGCTTAGTGTTGGTTCTGAACCAGATATCGCTGGTTTTTGGGCGAATCAATCTAGTGGAAATAATACTAACAACACTGGTGGAAACAACACTGGTGGAAACAACACTGGTGGAAACAACACTGGTGGAAACAATACTGGTGGAAGTAATGGTACAACAATCAACAATTTACTGGTATACGGAAATAGTTACACTTCCCAGAATTCACTACATACGCTCCTTGAAGACTTGGGAGTTACAGATGCTGAGGCCTTGACAGGAGGTGGAATGCGTTTTGATGATCATTGGGATAATGTGAATACCTCTGGGCATTCATGGAATACAACTCTTCGCAATACAAATTGGGATTATGTTATTCTCCAAGATCAGAGTCAAGTTCCAGGTTTCAATAGGACTACGTCTTCTTGGATTGAAGACAAAGATGCAGCGATATTATTGGCAGATACCATCGAATCGGAATCCTCTGAATCAGTTCTGATGATGACGTGGGGTAGGAGAAATGGCGATCCTATGAATCCAACTATCTATTCTAACTTCACAATGATGCAAGATAGACTAGAACATGGCTACATTGATTTCCGTGACAATATGACTGTTCAAGGCCGTGATGTGTGGATTGCTCCTGTAGGGTTGGCCTTCCAACACATTCATGATTCTATACAATCTTCAGGATCTAACCCTATTTCAGTTGGAACTACTTTCTATGGATTATATTCTGCAGATGGAAGCCATCCCTCATTATCTGGAAGTTATTTAGCTGCATGTGTGATTTATGCTACGTTGACGGGAGAAACACCTGTTGGATCTAATGATACGGTTGCGCTTTCAAGTTCTTTGAAACTTGAATTACAACAGGCAGCTGCTGCCACTGTATTCAATGAGACTAGCCACTTATCATATCCATGGGAGAATTCCTCCTCTGGAGGAGGGACTTCCATGCCCCGTTCAGTGCCGAGTCAAGGTCTTGATGCCTCCAGTTGGACTGTGACTTGGGAAGACCCCGTTGTTCGAAACTTATCATCAGGTGCATCGACGTTTGCTAATATCAGTATAGAAATACCCTCTAATGCAGCACCTGGCCCATATGGGTTTAGACTTCATGCTGCTAGTGCATTAGGAAATACTAGTGTTAGTACAGTAATAGTCGTAGATGTAAATGGCACTCATTTGTTTGAATCTAACTTCTCATCAGATGCGAATTGGATTCCAGGAGGTTCGGGAAATGTCACACTAACACTAACCGATGTAGGTACTGATGGGATTTCTCCTACTCTCGTTTCAGGAAGTATTTCTAGTACTGGTGCTTGTTTGGTAGATAGTATAGAATCTGTAGCGACATCTGCATCATGGTTATTCGAATTGGATATCTTATCATCGGCCCATGAAGGGGATATTTGTACACTTTCACTAAGTATTCACGAGTCAGAGGGAGACACAACTACTGTTTTGTCTCATTCCTTTGTTATTGGAGAGGTGCTTTCTATTGACATTGAAATGCCGTCACTGCCTATTTTGATTGAACCAGGTTTGACTTCTACAGCGGACATAATTCTATCCAATACAGGTACAGAAGACCTTACTGTTTCTGCGTCATCATCAATTATTTCTGGATTATCAATTTCTATTCAAGAAACAGAAGTAGCTAGGGGGTCTTCTGAAATCATGACTGTTTCCATATCTGCAGCCTCAGATATTTCGATTGTTGGATCAGTATTTTCCAATATTTCATTCTCTCTTAATTTGACTGAAGTTTCGATTTCTGTTGATGGTAATTCATTAGATACCGGTCAGATTGAGTTGGATATTTCTCCTTGGGCCTCTCTTCGAATTATCCCTCCTCAGACAAATGGAATTACTCTTGAACCTGGTTCTTCCTCTTCCTTTTCGTTTGATGTAGAAAACGAAGGCACTCAATCTGTGGACGCCTCCTTGGTTTGGTCTTCTGTACCTGCTGGAATTAGTTTCAGCACTTCAAATGGTTCCATTTCTCTTTCTGTTGGGGAGGTGCAGACAGTGTCCGTATTAATTCAATCAGAACAATCAGCTGTTGCAATTAATACCCCAATAAATTTTGAATTAGTTTCTACTATTAATGGCAATACTCTGGATTCAATAAATGCTTCAATTTCAGTTATTTCTCGAGGGATTCCATCTTTGAGTACCGGTTCTACACAGTTGCCTATTTTGTCATCGATTTGGAGTACAGTTGATTTCACAATAGCAAATACTGGAAATTCTGCTGGCGTCTTTGAGATTGTAGTTGGTGAAAGTCCGGATGGGGTTCAAGTAGTTCTCTCAGAGAGTGCCTTTTCTCTTAATTCGGGAGACACTGCATCCTTTGAAGTTCAAGTAAAGGGTGATGGAAGTGGGATTTTAACGCTTAGGGCCTTTTCCACAAATGGCCCTTCCTTCAATTCCACCGAATCCCTTGAAATTATTCAAGGATCGTTGGCAGCCCAAGTCACGGTCTCTCCATCTGTTGCAAATTTGCAGCAAGAAGAATCGATTACATTCTCAGGATATATTTTCAATCCAACAGATAGTTCTGGGGAATATGCATTAGAGGTATTGAGTAGTTTAGATTGTGCTCTGGCGGCATCAAGTATCACCGTTCCATCAGGTTCTTCAATTGAAGTTTTGATTTCATGTGACTCTAGCTCATCCAATCTCGCAGGACTTCACCAAGTGACATTGGTGGCACGCCCAGTAGATCTTCCATCGGCTTCGGCTTCTTCTTCATCAGAGGTCACACTTATCGAATCAGTGGGTCCAAATGGAGCCCTTCTTCTTGATATTCAATTAGTAGATGATGGAGGATTAATCATTGATCGAGATGGAAGTTTGACAATGGTCATTAGAGTCGAAAATATAGGTAATTCTCATAAGAAAGGCTTACTCATTTTATCTGGCAAAGGATTGAATTCTGGCCTTGTGAAAACTTGGGATGTACAACCTACTGGTTCGACGCTCCCTGCTTATGATATTGCACCAGGCGAGGCAGTCACTATGTCTCTAACATTAACTAGTTCGAATATTGATTCGGGACTTTACCAGTTGACAATCACTGCATCAGAAGATGATGGTGCAGGAACGGTATCCATTACTCCAATTGAGATATTTGTTCAAAATGATCCAGTTCCTCCAGCAGGAATCTCCTTACCTACTGGCCATAGTATCAATAATTCAACAAGTCTTTCTTTGATGTTTGGAGGATATATCTTTGCGTTATTATCTATCATGGCTCTCCGATGGTCAGTTAGACGTTCAAGAACATCAATTGAGGCAATACAATTAGCTGCTGATGAGGCGGCTGAAATAGAAGAGCCGGAACCAGAGGAAGAACAGGATCCTTTAGCTGAAGATGAAGTTCGCTCTAGTTCAGATGGTTCAGCGATTTGTCCATTCTGTTCAACGAGATCTAAGTTGCCTAAGGACAAAACTCCTCCATTCAGATTCAGATGCCCTTCTTGTTCAGAAGTAGTTAGAGTAGTGGAATAGTCTACTCTTCTTCATCATTAGGTGCTTTTACTGCAATGATTAACAGTGCAGTATGGCCTATTGGTGTGTTCCCTGGCCTAACTCCTCCTCTTTTTGTTAATGTCCATCTTCTTTCCATTAATTCTCCACCCCACTCTACAGTCAAACCTGCTTCTTCCATGCAAGCCCATGATTTTGCCATTTGTTCAGGCGAAGGGCAATAGCATGCAATTCTTCCACCTAGGCGAAGTAGTTGCCCCATTTCAGGAATTGCCGTCCAAGGTTCAGGCATATCTAAAATCACGGCATCTAATTCGTCTACTAAAGAAGTAATATCTGATGAAGAACCAACTATATCACGTTCTAATAATGTCCAAGTTGGCATTCCAGGAAACACATCTGCACATCGTAACATATTCTCTGTTCCTACGGATGCATGTTCTTCTCGACGTTCTATCGAAATCAAAGTTCCACCTGGTCCTAGGCTTCTAGCAATGTGCATTGCAAGGCCTCCTGAACCGAAACCAGCCTCTACCACACGGTCGTTTTGGCCAATCCCCATCCAAGCAATCATGAATCCCGCATCCTTTGGAGTGATTACCTGTGCTCTACGTTTCATTGCGGTTCTAAGTTCTGGTAATCCTGGAGACATTCGAATGAATGATTTGGTTCCTATTTTGATAGATGCTCCTATTTTCAAGTCTCCAATTACTCTCTCGGGATCTATTCTCCCCACGCCCCGAATTCGTCGTTCTCCTCCCAATTTAGAGAAGGCATAAACTCGCCCACCTGTCTCTCTTAGGACGATAAGTTCCTCCTCCGCCATATTGTCTGGCTATTACTTCCTCCATTTCAATCCTCATGAAAATTCAAAATCAGTTGATGAGAACTAATACAACCAACGCTTATACGCGTCCAATGTCTCGGATTTACATGCTTTACCGTATGGTATGCTCGACCGCGCTAACATTACTTATCATTCTCATGTCTATGGGGAGTTTTGTAGACCCTCTTTCGGAAGATGAAGAAATCACTCCACTTGCTAAGGTGCCCATCGTTCTCGATGCTCCTAGCCCAGGTCATGCAGTCTTGGGAGAATATATTGGAGGACAGAATTGTCCTCCATGCTATAGTAGTGCGTCTCCATCTTTGAAGAATTTGAAAAATAGTAATTCGGATGAATTTGTTTACATCTCCTATATTCCAGCAAGTTACGGTAATATTTACACTGCTCAAGCTGGAAATGTGGCTCCAATTAATCGGGTCAGTCACCTTTCATCTGATGGCGCTAATAGTGCCCCTCAGGCCTATTTTGGCGATTGTGCAAAAGGCACATCTTCGTGTTATCAGGGAGGTGCTGGAGGTACCTCAACTTACGACAATTTCTTTTCTGGTTCAGGTGGTAAATCCAACAACATGGCCTCATCTGTTAATTCCTACAGTATGGTGATTTCTCAGACGCAGAATGGAAATAACGCCGTCATTACGGTGGAGGCGTCCTATTCTGGTGCGGGCACTTCTGATGTCCGCGTTCTTGCAGCAGTTACTGAAGATGTTTGTAATTCATACCCATATGCTGATGGCTCTAAGCCAGGTCATTGCTGGAAGAAGTGGTTAGTCGATGGATCGAATACAGGTCCTATTTCCATGACATTATCTAGCACCCCTACTAGTCATTCCTGGACTGTCCCGGTTTCACTTGTAAATGGAGGAATGTCCAATATGCTCACCGTTGCTTGGTTGCAAGATGATTGGAGTTCAGGTAGTACAAGACATAGTGTACTTTCAGCCACAGATTCTTCTATGGTGCCTCCTATCGATGTAGCTATTGACACCTTTACTGCACAGAGTACAGATGGTTATGCAGGTATTATTGCAGGTGATCAGGTAGACCTTTCTCTATCTATCAAGAATATTGGTGCTGATGTATATGCCGATGGAGGTACAATTGAAGTTTTCAAGGTAGATGGAATGACAGAGACATCTCTTGGCTCTACTTCAGTAAATTCGTTGTCAGTCGGAGGCACTCAGACATACTCTACATCCTGGGATTCTACTGGTGAAACAATCGAAAATAATGGAGATACTCGATTCCGTGCACGTATTACTGTGGCAGATGCAATTGGGAGTAACAATGTCCTAGATTCGACCGTCAACCATGATGCTACCCCTACTTCTGTTCGGCCAGTTCCTGATGGTTCGAGCACAACAATTCCTCGAGGAGGTAGTTTAGGGTTCGATATGACTGCTTTACCAAATGATTCAGTAGATACGCTAGAAACAATGACTCCTGAACTAGAGGTAAAACATTCAACAGATAGTTCGTGGTCTTCATCCTGGGTTTCTATTCCTATTAACACCATTGGAGAAGGTGGAAATGAACGCTATGTTGCCACTGTTGTCCCTCCAGTTAGTGCTGGTAGCGGAGATTATGATATTCGAAGCCGCTGGACTGATTCAAGGAATCAGGTTTCTGATTGGTTGGAAACAAGTGATGCATTTGAACTATTGAATGGCCTCCCAACAGTCTTATCTCCTACAGACAATGGGTATTCTGGAGTTCCAACAGTTAAGGTCGATACTCTTGAGACAGTATCTATGGTTGGCTTGATTGCAGATGCAGAGACTCCTTTGAATCAACTAACAGTGACTAGTAATTCTCCTAATTTTGTTTCTTGGGATGCTACTACTATGACTATGGATGTACAGTTTTTGAATGTAGATCGTGATGCTCAAGGAAATATTCGAAATCAAGGAATTCAAGTTACAATGTCTGACGGAGAAGATCAGAATGATGGGACTGTGTTCTTTTCAGTTATTCCAAATGGTGCACCTAGTTGGTCACCTATTCCTACTCAAACGATTAGTGAGGGTGGTTCAGTTGCTGTAGCGTTGACCCAATATCTTTCAGATACTGACAATAATGGTGTTGATGTATCTGAATCACAATTGGCTGCATTAGATGTCCATGTAGTAAGTATCACTCCAGAAGATGTCGTTGAAGTGGTTCTTACAGGTCAAACAATCAATATTGACACCTTGGATGATGATGTCACTGGAACAATCGAAGTGGTATTAAGGTCAAGTGATGAATCCCAATCAACTGATACTACACTTACAATTATTGTTCAGAATATCAATGACGCACCACGGTTTGATACATCTACCTTAGAAAATATTAGGTTAAAGGTTGGAGAGACCTTTACTTTGGATACATCGCTTTATTCTTCTGACGTTGATGATGATGATGCCAATATTTTCGCTCAGGTTTCAAGTTCTGAACCTGGCTCTGTTACTCCTATTGCTATTGGCGTATATACAATGACTTGGCAAACTGAAGGTCCTCAATTAGTCCAAGTTAGTTTATCTGACCCTAACGGAGCTATCGGCCAGTACTCTTTCACTGTTGATGTAATTGGTGATATTTTGTTAACATGGGATGAAGGCAATGGAGGAGATATGTCATTGGTTTACGATACTATTGACTATGGAACTTCACCTAAGGTGACAGTATCATACCTAGGTGCTGAAACATTCTCCAATGTTGAGGTTACTTGGCAGATTTGTAATACCATCACTGGAACTTGCCATACGATTGATACATTGCAAGGGTTTGATGTTGAATTTGATGTAATTTCAGTTTACCCCGAAGGACTTCGATCAGGTGACGAAATTAAGATTGATGTCATCGCATCAGACACGTCCGGCTTTGATTACAAGAGTATCAATTCTTTCAGTTTAATGTCTACACAGCCCGTAGTTGTTGATTCTGATGGAGATGGTGTCGAAGATGCGAATGATGCATTCCCTGATGATCCAAGTGAAACACTAGATACTGATGGAGATGGTGTTGGCGATAATGCAGATGCATTCCCAGAGGATGAAACTAAGCATGAACAAACAAGTGGTATTTCTTCAGCCGGTGGATCATTAGTGATGATTCTTGGAGTTGTAGGATTATTCCTTGTTGCTGCAGTGGGATTAGGCCTTCTCTTTGTTGCTAGAAAGAATAGGGTTCCAGAAGCTGTAGATTGGTCTAAGACCATTCCTGCTGCGGATCATTCTGCTAATTCGATGTATGGTGGCGCTGAACATCTCTTCCAACAACCAGTGGTTCAGGCTCCTCCAGTACAGCAAGGCCCTCCTCTTCCTGTGGGTGGACTACCTCCTGGTTGGACAATGGAGCAGTGGGCCTATTATGGCCAACAGTATTTGGATAATGGCGGCAAACTTTGAGGATTTTTCAAGGAAATTGCACTTTTTTTGCATTCCGCACCTTCAAGAATGAGGCATTGACACCGTTCAATAAGAGGGATACAGTATGTCGGACTCTAGTGACGAATCCTCAGAGATTAGTGAGGACTCTATTGCCGAAGAATCACACGATTTAGAAGATCAGTCTGAAGGAACTGATTGGACTAATGCTCTTACCTCTGAACCTGAGATTTGTACTATACCTGTAGAAGAATGGGTAGAAAATCTAACTGTAGGTTCTAATTCTTTTGAGACCACTGCCGACGTTCCTTTACCCAAGCGTCTTGTTGATCAGGTGATTGGCCAAGATGCAGCATCAATTGTTGTGAGAAAGGCTGCAGAACAGAGAAGGCACGTCATACTGATGGGCGATCCTGGAACAGGGAAATCTATGCTTGCACGTTCTATGACTGAATTTCTTCCCAAAGAACAAATGGAAGATATTCTTGTCTATCGAAATTCAGAAGATGAGAATGAACCAAAGGTACGCACGGTCCCTGCTGGAAGAGGTGACAGAATCATCAAGGAGAGAAAGGCAGCAATACGTCAACAGAGAGAAAGAACAAACAAGACTTTGTTGTTCATTCTAATTTTTGTAGGTGCAGCATTAGTTGCCGCTACTATTTCTACGGGAGATATTCTAACATTGTTGTTTGGCGGTTTTATCCTTGCATTCGGATACTTCTTCCTTCGATCTCGTTTAACTGCAGCAGATGAGAATAACATCCCAAAATTATTGGTTAAACATGAACGTGGTGATGATGTACCATTTGTTGATGCAACAGGGGCACTTGCTGGGGCATTGTTAGGGGATGTTCGGCACGACCCATTCCAGTCGGGTGCAGATTTGGCAACTCCTGCTCATGAAAGAGTCGAACCTGGTTCGATTCATCGTGCTCATTATGGTGTTCTTTACATTGACGAGATCAATATGTTGAGGATGGAAGAACAACAAGCATTACTAACAGCAATGCAGGAAAAAGCACTGCCAATTTCTGGAAGAAGTGAAAGAAGTAGTGGAGCGTTAACTAAGACAGAACCGGTCCCTTCAGACTTTATCTTGGTCGCTGCAGGGAATCTAGATTCTATGGAAAGAATGCATCCTGCACTAAGAAGTAGAATTAGAGGCTACGGGTACGAAGTTTACGTCAATACTACAATGGATGATACTGATGCAAACCGTAGACGTCTTATTCGATTCATTGCACAAGAAGTAAAGAATGAAATGAAAAAGAAGTCTGGTAAACCGATTCCTCATTTCAATCGAGCAGCGGTTGGGTTGGTGTTGAAAGAGTCTCAACGAAGGGCAGGAAGGCGTGGGAAACTTACGCTTCGTCTAAGGGAATTAGGTGGATTGGTACGAGTTGCAGGAGATTTAGCAGCAGAAGAAGATGCTTCTGTAGTTACCCCCGATCATATAGCACGTGCTAGAATTATTGCAAAACCACTTGAACAACAAATTGCTGATCGTTACATTGAAAGACAGAATGAATATGCAATGTTAGTCAACAGTGGCGCCAGAGTAGGGCGAGTAAATGGCTTGGCAGTCTTGGGTGCAGATTCTGGTTTGTCTGATTTTTCAGGAATTGTTCTTCCTGTAGAAGCGTTGGTAACTCCTGCTCAAGGTCGTAATGGCGCGGTTTATGCTACTGGTGGCCTTTCAGATTTAGCCAAGGAGAGTGTTACAAATATCAATGCAGTCGTCAAGAAACTCACTGGCAAAGATATCGCTGATTATGATATCCATGTTCAATTCCCTGGCACTCATGGAGTTGATGGAGATAGTGCCTCAATCACTATGGCAACAGCAATAATTAGTGCGTTTGAAGATTTACCAATTGATCAAAATTTAGCGATGACCGGGAGTCTTAGTGTTCGTGGCGAAGTATTACCAATTGGAGGAGTTACGGCAAAGATCGAAGCTGCTGCTAAGTCTGGAATTACTCGAGTGATTATTCCGAGAACAAATATGAGAGACGTTTTGATTGATGAAAAATACCAATCTATGGTGGACGTGATAGCGGTTGATTCATTGGATGAAGTACTTGAACACGCCTTGATTCATAGTAAGGAGAAGGATAGTTTGGTAGATCGACTGTCAAAGGTTGTTGACAAATTAACTTCTACTCCGGACAAAAGTCCCGCTTGATTCTTAGTATCCTAAAATCGATAGAATCCAAACAAGTGGGTCACCAAAGATTACTGCTAGTGGAATACTAGGTAAGACATAGATTAGGAATGGATGCTTCTTTGTGATCCAAGCTTCGGTTTCACCCATTTGAGCTAACTCCTCAATCTTTGCAGCAATAGTTTCTGTATTTTCTTTGATTCTTCTTGGCCTCATTCGAACCGAAACTTGTCTTGTTCCATCGGTACACTCTATCACTTCACTCAAAATCCATACCTGTTTTCCAATAATTTTGTCGAAAGACCATTTTTCTGAATGCCAAATCATATTGATTGGTGATTTCACTCCATTAGAGAAATTTGTTACAATTGTTCGAATCGGTAACAGGAGGAAACCTGCAGCAGACCAAACTAGTACCGAAACCATTGGAGGTATCATTGAAGATGCTCCCAATACTCCAATTCCTGACCACCATGGAAGTGCAATTGCTACAATCATCAAGGCCTTTGCATCAGCTCCTCCATGGAGTAATCTCATTCTCCAAGATAGTTCTACGAATCCAATGGAAATTGCTAGACAAAACAGATCCAGAAGGAGATAGGCATGAATCATTGCTAATTCAAGCTGTGCAGCATCTTTGATGGAGAAAAGTGGTGGATTCGAGTGTAGGCCTAGCACCCATAGCGCATTCTCGCCATGTAGAATTAAGCTACATCCCATTCCTACTAATCCTAATAGATACCATGAGAAAACACCCCAATCAAGGTATGAACCATTTTTCATATCGGTAATTGAAGGTGTTCCAATCACACTAATTGATGCCCAAGAAACTATTCCTAGACCTAGAAAAATAAGTGGCCAATCAGCCCCTAATAACATCATTTCTATACACAGAAGAAAAACAATAGCTACTCCCCATCTAATCCACCAATCGTTCGGGACTCTTCTTGTCCAATGATCCATTGCTGCAGCTCCCCCCATACAGAGTAACAGAATTGCCAAACGTAGAAGTCCGACGAGATCCGAGGGTGCCACCGTCCACATCTGATTGGGCTTAATTCTGCAATGGACTTAAAGTCGGCCGTCGTTCACCGGCAGAATAGTGCGGAAGGATGTGTGGAAGCCATGAACGATGTAAATACACGAATCCAACAAATTGCAACGGTTCTTGAACAACTTCAAGATAGCCAAGTTCCTAGAAATATTCGCAAGTCTGCGAAGGAAGCAACAACTGAATGGTTGCTTAATGAAGACAAGGACATGGACGTCCGATTAGGTATGACTGCTAGTAAATTAGATGAAATTTTCAATGATGCCAATTTACCAATCCATTTTGGTCCACTTTGTCTCCAAATTCAAACTGCTCTTGAATCTCTTTTACGTGAAGTTCAATCGAATTAGATTTTTTCTCTTGTCGCCAATTTTGACAACTTTGCTACAAATCTCAAAATGGAGTTCTACCATCCAAGAACAGAGTAAAATACTCGGTTGCGATTAACGCTGCTTCTTTTCGACAATCTTTGGACGAAGATTTTTGTATCCGCATTTTCGACACGGACGCGGTTTTCTACCGCGATGAGTCGCAGAGCATCGCATACAAATCCACTTGTGGAGGTTGCGCTTCTCTGCCTCGGGGAAACGTGCCATGAATCGTTGGACTCACGTCCCCTTCATAACCGCATCGGATGGACAAGCACTTTGTCATCTCACAGAGGCATCATTCAAAGGCCTTAGTCGCCCGAGAGGAAACATGCCTGCTACAGTAGTCCTCGGAGCCCAGTGGGGAGACGAAGGAAAAGGGAAATTGGTTGATCAATTAGCATCTGAAGCGGATTGGGTAGTCCGTTTCCAAGGAGGATCCAATGCAGGACATACAATAGTAATAGGTGATCGTAAGCTTGCTTTCCATCATTTACCTAGTGGAATCACTTACAGTCATTGTAACTTGGTTCTTGGAGATGGCATGGTTATTGATCCATGGAAGTTAGAACAAGAATTAGATTCATGGCACGCCTTTGGCGGAGAAAGGCCAGAAGGTGATCGTTTATTTATTTCTGAAAGGGCACATATTACCTTGCCTTATCATAGAATATTAGATGGGGCAGACAAAGAGATTGGAACTACTGGTAGAGGCATAGGTCCAACATATAGAGATGCAATCGACAGAATTGGGATTCGTTTCGTTGACTTGCCTTCAGTGTTAACAGATGATTCAAAGATTTCATCGATGGTTAATCGTATGAATCTCCAACTAACAGCAGCAGGCCTAGAACCTAGTATTGACGAATCGACATTGAAGGCTGACCTTGAGTGGATTCAATCTAGGTTTGGAGCATCGGTTCGACCCACAGGGGTAATGATTGATCATTCTTTGAAGCGTGGAGAATTCGTGTTATTGGAAGGTGCACAAGGTGCACTTCTAGATATTTCACAAGGAACATACCCTTTCGTTACTAGTTCAGTAACTAGTAGAGCTAATGCCACACATGGAGCCGGAATACATCCTGGTCATGTAAACAGATGTATTGGAGTAGTAAAGGCATATACTACCCGTGTAGGTCATGGCCCATTCCCTGCTGAATTATCTGATGATGTAGGGAAACATCTAGGCGACGTGGGTCATGAATTTGGCACCACTACTGGTAGGCCAAGACGTTGTGGTTGGTTGGATATTGTTCCACTTCGTCATGCTATGAGAGTTAATGGATTTGATGAGGTTGTACTTACCAAATTGGATGTATTGGGTGGAATAGATGAAATTGAGATTGTTATTGGCTACGATATTGATGGTTCTCAGGTTCATGAGTTCCCTGCAGATATTGGTTCACTGGAGCGAGCAACTCCAATTACAATGAAATTACCCGGTTTTCCACCTTTATCTCTTGATGAATGGTTAAAATTATCTCGAGAAGCCAGAGCTACCAGTCAGGGCTATTCTGTTCTCCCTCAAGAAGCCCAAGTCTACATTGAGACAATTGAGAAATTACTCGGTATTCCAGTCACCAGTGTGGGGGTTGGGCCAGATCGTGAAGCATCCATCGAGAAATCTCAATAGAACCCAAGATTCATGTCCAACCTTTCACAGCGTAATGTATGGGCTTCAAGAAGAAGGCACGGGCAAATCGTGCTCCGAAGGCTAAGAAAGCCAAATCTGATGATGAGGACGGGGAGATACCCTGTGATGTTGCTAAATGCGATAAATGGGCTGACAAACGATTTGGTGGTCGTTCAATTGCCATAGACAATGCTATCGATGTTTGGGGTGATGATGGACTCAAGAGAGATGTCAGAAGAGTCCGCGTATGTCGTCCTTGTTATAGAGAATGGAAGAAGGCGAAAAAGGACGAGCCGGATCAATATTGAATTTATTGATCAATTTCCCATTTAGGATTAGGAGTCCACCACATGCATGTGGCCGTGGGCTTAGGCCATTCAATTGGTAATTCTCCTCTTTTTTCAATAATTGAAGCAAAGAAATTACGATGCATTTTCAGAACTTTTTGAACATTTTTTCCTCGAATTGTTTCGCCCCTTGAAGGTACAATGACTTCAGGTTTGAGTTCCATAATCTTCTCAATTGAATCAAGCATTTGAGGGATGTTACCAGTAGGTAAATCAGTTCGTCCAGGGTATTCTGGCGAAGGAATAAGATCTCCTGAAAATAGAATGGAAAGTTCTGGAATCAGAAATGAACTGTGGCAACTAGTGTGCCCCGGTGTATGAATAGATTTGATTGTGCCTCCCCCTAAGTCCATTTCCCATCCGTCAGTCAATGGAATTGTTTCAGTGATTGGCATATCTGAATCATATCTAGATGCCCAGGTGGTAAGTTGATCATTTGATAATAATGAATTGGAAGCAGCAGGATGAATTAGAATCGGAATGCCGAATTTTCTACTAAGAAAATTAGCGGCTCCGGCAGTGTCATAATGACGATGAGTCAGTAATATCGCCTCAATATTAGGTAATTCTTCAAGCTTAGAATTGATTCGTTCTTCGATATTAATTTGATGCCAAGAAGTACCTGTATCGATCAAAACACTTCTCTCTAATCCCGCAACAATTGAAATGCTTGTGTCATGGTGAATGCCTGGCAGACGTATGACTTCCACATGCTTTGATTCAACCTCTTGTGAATCAATGTATTGACTTCAGAGATTAATACAGAATAACCAAGAATTAGTAAGTTTTATATACTCTGGAGTCGAACTATACAACCCCGAGTTGGTAAGAGAGGATATTATGGGACCCAAGAAAAAAACAGAATTAGGAACTACTAGTCGTGCGAAAAGAGGTGGGGAATTTGTTTCCTCACCAAGGCCTAGTCAGAAGCAAAGAAGAACAGATGGGCAATCTGAACCTTGCCAATTGTGTGGTTCAAATGAATGGGATACAGATATTTCTAGAGGAGAGATTGTGTGTTCAGTTTGTGGATTTGTTGCTGAACAGAATATGATTGATCCTGGAGCTGAATGGGTAAATCATTCAGATGGGGCCGATAGATCTAGAGTGGGTGCCCCAACTACTGTCAGTCTTTCTGACAAGGGACTTTCTACAATTATTGACAAACGTGATTTGATTGGAGGAAAAGCAAGATTGAATGGGATGTCTTCTAAACAGGTAAGGGATTGGAGAAGAAGGGCAACAATCGATCAACGCTCCAAGACTAGAGATAGCCGCTCAAGAAATTTAGCTAAAGCGATGCAATTTATTCGTGATAGGGGTGAACTTCCTCCACAATTAAGAGACCAAGCCAGTAGTCTATATCGAAGAGCTGTAGAGAAGGGTTTGGTTACTGGTAGGTCGATTAGAGGAGTAACTGCTGCTTGTGTATATATTGCGGCACGTGAGGCACGAATCCCCAGAAGAATCGAAGATGTAGCCGAGAAATTTGATATGGTATCAGAAGTGGAAGTTAAGGAACTAAAGAGAACGATTCGATTAGTAGCACGTGAATTAGGAACACATCATATTTCTGGACCAACAGAATATCTTGATAAATTCCACTCTGATCTTCAATTACCTCCAAGGGTACTGGGTAGAGCTAATGACATTTGGAATCAAACAAAAGACGACCTTGCATGGCAAGGAAAGAAACCTTCTGGAATAGCCGGTGTTCTCTTATATCGTGCCGCTGCGGATTGTGGTTCTAATCGTACTCAAAATGAAGTTTGCAAAGTTTGTGGAGTTAGTGAAGTAACAATTAGAGGGCTGTTGAAAATTCTAAATCAAAGAGTCCCAAAATTAGAAGATTCCTAATTCAAATTGAGCATCTTCTGAAGCATGTATTTTAGGATCCCAACGGGGCGACCACACCAAGTTTACATGTACCGAATCGACCCCCTTCGTCTCTAGTCCTGCACGGTGAACTGCGGCCATTATTTCAGGTGCCGCAGGACATCCAGGGGAAGTTAAAGTCAAATCTATTTCTGCATGAATTGCATTTTCTTGTTGTTCGATTCGAACATCATAAATCAGCCCCAGATCGACAACCCCGATTTTCATTTCAGGGTCTTGTACTGGTCTGATTGATTCAATTACATCTTCTGATAATCCCATAATTATGCCTCCGTTTCCATATCCGCTGCAGTGTTCCGAATCATTTCAAACATATTTAGGAATCCATTGGCTCTTGATGGAGTTAATGACGCTTTTACATCCATTTCATCAACAAATTTAGGGCTAAGAGATGCCACTTCAGAGGGAGGCATTCCATCTACTCCAATCGCTAGAATAGCAATCAGGCCTTGTACGAGATTTGCATCAGCTGCACCATGGATTTGAAATCCTCCATTTTCATCAATCATACATTCAACATGTGCCTTTGATTGGCATCCTTTGACTCTATTTTCTTCTGTCCAGTCTTTAGATTGAAGTTCATGAGGTAGTTTGTTGGCATAATCAAACAGCAATTCATATCGTTCCATTCTATCGAAACAATCTTGGAATTCTGCTATGATTTTTTTAAGTGGTAGTGGCCAATTAGTCATCCTGAATCACTCAACCAAATCGTTCTACTATACTTTCTAAATGTTCCACAAAAGCATTTGCTTCTTCTTGAGTATTGTATAGCCAGAATGAGATTCGAGCAGTGCTAGATACTCCTAGTGCCTCCATTAGTGGTTGAGCACAATGGTGGCCTGTTCTTACTGCAAATCCTCCTGAATCTAATAGGTGAGCAAGATCTTCAGCATGGATTTTTTCATGCAGAAATGATACTACTCCTGAACAATTTTCAAGGTCATGCCTTCCATAGATTTTGATTCCAGAAATTTTTGACATTTGTTCAGCGGTATGTCTCGCAAGATTTGACACATGTTCGTGCACTTCCTCCATATTGTGAGTAGATAACCATTTGATTGCTGCATGCCATCCGAAAGCTTCAGCGATTCTTGGTGTGCCTGCCTCAAATTTTGGTGGGCCTTTTTGGAATGTAGACCCCTCAAGAGTTACTGTTTCAATCATATCTCCACCAGAAATAAATGGATCCATAGTTTCCATGATTTCTGGCTTGACGAAAAGCCCTCCAATTCCAGTAGGTCCACCCATTTTATGGGAACTTAAAGCTAGAAAATCACATCCTAATTCAATAAAATTAATTCTTTCATGAGGTGCTGCTTGGGCCGCATCAATCATGACAAATGCTCCATTACCTCGATTCCCTTTTGTCTTTGAGAGTTGAATAATACGTTCTACATCATTCCTAACTCCCAATACATTTGAAGTATGGACTACGCAGATTAAACTTGCATCTTTAACTGCAATCTCAAAGGCATCCATGTCTAGTGTCAATGTGTCTCTTTCTAGAGGGATATATCTGATTTCTATACCTCGTTCTTTAGAAAGAATTTGCCATGGGACAATATCTGCATGGTGCTCCATTTCTGTAGTGACTATTACATCTCCTTTGGAGAGATTTGCTCGAGCCCAACCATAGGCAACCAAATTTATTGCTTCAGTAGTCCCACTTGTGAAAATTAAATGGTCACGCGGGGAACCAAAATATGCCGCTATTTCAGTTCTAGCGTTTTCGTATCCTTCTGTTGCTTCACCTGCTAAGGTATGAACCGCTCTGTGGACATTAGAATTTGTATTTTCATAATATGAGTTCATTGCTTCTATTACTTGCTTTGGTTTTTGGGTAGTTGCAGCATTATCCAGATAGACCAACGGACGGCCTCCGTCCATCGTTCTACTAAGGATGGGGAAATCTGCCCGAATGGCCTCAAGGTCTAGTCCCATAGCACTGCGAAGGGATAATTGGATTTCAACCCGTGTATGATTCAGATCATATTGAGATGTTTCTCAATACGTTCAATTAACCACCCATGTAGTGGTTCAGAGCCCATATCAGAAAGTGGAGCATTTAGAAATGCAGCAATAAGCGCGGATCTTGCTTGTTCTTCATCAAACCCTCTTGTTGAGAGGTAAAACAATTGTTGTTCGTCCAATGGACCATTTGCTGTTCCATGGCCGCATCCAACTACTTCACTTTCTAGAACTTCTAATTCTGGAATTGAATTTGCTTTAGCTCTTTCAGAAATGAGTAAATTATGGAAAAGTTGCCCAGCATCCGCTCCTTTGGCACCAGCATCAATTTTCAACATCCCCGTTCCAGTAGTGTTACTTTTTCCACCACAAGCAGAATGCCATTCTAATCTACTACGTGTGTCTCTACCTGTATGGATAATTTCGATATGGGAGTCCAAGTGGTCTTCATTAGATGAAAGGATTGATCCATTTACTTTTAGAGAAGAACCCGGTTCGTTAAGCCAATGCCTAATATCGACTTTTGCTTGAGATGAGGATGCATTAACGGTTCCAGCCTTAACCTGTGCATCCCTTTCAAGAGATAACGCGTCGCAACGAAGTAATCGATTTCCAGTAATTTGAGTTACTACATCGTTCACTATTGCATTTGCTCCATATTTTCCTTCTCTCAGAATACCTGTCCAATTCGCATCTCCTTCAATAATCGTAATTATTTCTGCTTCAACTTGACTTCCAATGTCAATTAGTAACCTTGCTGTGCAAATATTACCAGAGGTAGAAATTTTGACAATAAGTGGGCTCTCTATTTTTACCTTATCTTTAATTGATAATATTGTTACTTTCGGTACAAGGGCAGTAATAAATTTAGGAGCAGCACTCCCATGGTCAAAATCTAGTTCATGTCCAAGTCTTTCAATGTCTGAATCTGTTGCATCATCAATTGAAACTCCTTCAGGTATCGGGTTTCCATTTACAAGGGAAATTGAGATTTCAGGCGAATTGGATTCTGGAATATCATTGATTATTCCAGTTGGATGTGTTTTTTTCCAAGATGTATATCTCCAGATGTGTGCGGCTTTGTCAGTATTTGCATGCTCAAGATACGAAGAACTCATATTGACTAATCACCCAATACTTCCTTCCATTTCAAGTGCCATTAACTGATTTAGTTCAACTGCATATTCCATTGGTAATTCACGAGTAAATGGCTCAAAGAAACCATTCACAATTAGAGCCAATGCTTCTTCTTCTGAATGCCCCCTACTCATCAAGTAGAACAATTGGTCATCACTGACTTTACTTACAGATGCCTCATGTTCACATCTAGCACCTGAATTTCCAACTTCCATTGTTGGGTAAGTATCTGAACGGCTGTCTTCATCTAACAGTAATGCATCACAAACAACGTTAACTTTGCAATTTTCTGCCTTAGGGGAAACTGTAACCATCCCTCTATATGATCCACGTCCACCATTTTTGCTAATACTCTTCGAAAGAATCTTACTTGTGGTGTTACTTGCTAAATGGTGAATTTTCGCTCCAGCATCTTGATGTTGTCCTTTGCCAGAGTAAGCCACAGAAATTACTTCAGCATGTGCCCCTTCTCCCTTTAGAATCACAGCAGGGTATTTCATCGTAAGTTTTGATCCGATGTTTCCATCAATCCATTCAATTGTTGCATTTTCATGTGCAATACCTCGTTTAGTTACTAAATTATACACATTTGCAGACCAGTTTTGAACAGTTGAATACCGAATATGTGCTCCAGGTAGAGCAATCAATTCAACAACTGCAGAATGTAGTGAATCTGTTGAATATGTTGGTGCAGTACAGCCTTCAACGTAGTGAACACTACTTCCTTCATCGGCAATAATTAGTGTTCTTTCAAATTGGCCCATATTCTTCGCATTGATTCTAAAATATGCTTGCACAGGCATTTCTACATGCACTCCACTTGGAACGTAAATGAATGAACCACCTGACCAAACAGCAGTATTTAGGGCAGAGAATTTGTTATCTGAGAACGGAACAACTGAACAAAAGTATTTCTTTACGATTGCTTCGTATTCTCTCAGCCCACTATCCATATCAAGAAAAATCACTCCCTGTTCTTCCAAGTCTTCCCTAATGCTATGGTAAACAGCTTCTGATTCATATTGGGCAGTTACTCCAGAAAGCCATTTTTGTTCTGCTTCAGGAATCCCTAATCGATCAAACGTATTTCGAATATCATCTGGGACGTCTTCCCAGTTTTTCTCGGTAGCATCTGATGACCTAAGGTAATAGCATACTTTGTCAAAATCAATCTCTTCAAGCATGTGCATATTCCCCCACGTAGGCATTGGTCGTTCCATGAAGTGATGGTAGGCTTTTACACGAATTTCGGTCATCCATTCCGGCTCGTTTTTTAGTGCAGAAATATCTCTAACAACTTGTTCTGAGAGTCCAAAATCAAATCTGATTGTGGCGTTTTCTGGGTCGTGCCATCCTGCTTTGTAGTCACCTACAGCTTCTCTGGCATCTTCACTCATTATCCATCAACTCCTGTTCAATCCAGTCATATCCTCTTTCTTCTAATTCTGTTGCGAGTTCTGGTCCACCAGATTTTACTATTCTACCATCAATTAAAACGTGTATTCTATCTGGTTTTACATGTTCTAAAATTCTGTTATAATGAGTAATAATTAGGGCTCCTGAATTGCTGCCACGTATTGCAGAATCTACGCCCTGAGCAACGGTTCTTATCCCATCAATATCTAATCCTGAATCTGTTTCGTCAAGAATTGCTAACTTCGGTTTGATTAGCATCATTTGTAAAATTTCAAATCGCTTTTTCTCTCCACCACTAAATCCATCATTAACATATCTAGATAGGAAAGAACGGTCTAATCCAAGTTGTTCCATTCCTTCTTTTAGCATATTTCTGAATTCTGGTCCCTTTGCTGCATCTTCTCCTCTGATAGCAGACACTGATCGTCGGAGAAAATTACCTACTTGTAAACCAGGGACAGAATGTGGATATTGGAATGAAAGAAAGACTCCTGCTCTTGCTCTTTCATAAGCCTCCATTTCTAGTAAATCGTTACCTTCAAGGTGGATTTCCCCCTTTGTTACTTCGTAGTCTGGATGTCCCATTAACACATGAGCAGTTGTCGATTTTCCACTTCCATTTCGACCCATTACTGCATGTACTTCACCGGGTAAAATTTCAAGATTTATCCCCTTAAGAATCTGAGTTTCATCAATGGATGCCTCCAGCCCTTCAATTTTCAAAAGGGGGAGTTGTTTATCTTCCATGCTCTGTCCACAAAGGACTTGTTTATCAATTCGTGGTTTTTTCTTTGTACTTACATTAAATGTAGGTATATTCTGGAAGAGATGAGGGAGCCAATGTCTGATGATCTTGCGGACGAATATCGCAATCAAATTCGTCTTCAGATGCATGAAGAAGCAAATCGCCGTCTTCAAGAAGTAATTGATCCTAGAGAGGATGCTAGAGTTCTTTCATTACCAATTACAGAATTAGTGGGCCAATCTGATTTTACGAATCAAGAAGATGGCTTACATCCAGATTTAGTGCCTTCATTAATGGCACGTTTAGGTGATGTCCGCGCCTCATTGACCGGCCATGGAGGGGCTTTGACTGTTAGAGAAGGAGAGGTTGAAGATAATTTGGTCAAAATAGTAGTGGGCCTTGATGGGGCTTGTGTGGCTTGTGGCGCTGCTCCAAACACATTGAGTCAAATTCAGACTGACCTTCTTTCTGATGGAAGTATCCAAACTGTATTTTTCGATATTGGTATTTTAGAACATTATGATGGGATAGTAAAGGATTTTTTGTTGGAAAAAAGTGGAGTTACTTTTTGTTAAAATTAAATCTATGTTTCTCGTTTTACTTGAGGTTTTGAGTAGCAAGGGTCATGATGGGATGACTCAGCGGTAGACACATGGGTGCCAGGTTCGATACATCTCCCTGCCGCCCGCAGGATTTAGGAAAGTTTGAGGTTACAACTAGGGATGGAGCCGCAAGATTAGGCCGTCTTTTCACTAATCACGGAATTTTAGAGACTCCAATGTTACTTCCTGTTGTCAATCCAAATATTCGTACTATTGAACCAAGAGAAATGTTGGAAGATTTTGAAGTTCAGGCATTGATTACAAATTCCTATGTGATTTGGAAACATGAAAAATTAAGATTACCAGCTTTAGAGCAAGGAGTTCATCAATTACTTGATTTCCCCGGAATCATTGTTACTGATTCTGGAACTTTTCAGTCATATGTATATGGTGATATTGATGTCGGAGTGAAGGAAATTGTTGCCTTCCAACGAGATATTGGAGTAGATATAGGCACAATGCTCGATGTTTTTGGTCGTCCCGACCAATCAATAGATGAATTGAAAGATGCCGTTTTAGAAACAGTTCAAAGAGCTCCTGAATCACTAGATGAAGCAGGCCCTGATCTTCTATTAAATGGACCAATACAAGGCGGACTTCATGATTTTCTCCGATCTGAAAGTGCAGAAAAAATGGGGTCTGTTTCAGGAAAATTCCGTGGTTTTACAGTCCATCCAATTGGAGGTATTGTTCCCATAATGGAACGGCATCGATATCTCGATCTTGTGAAGATTATTTTAGCGGTAAAGGAGACAATTCCTGTTAATCGACCAATTCATCTATTTGGATGTGGGCATCCAATGTTATTTCCCATGAGTATAGCATTGGGTGTTGATTTGTTTGATAGTGCCGCTTATGCACTTTTTGCACGCGATGGGCGACTTTTGACTCCCCATGGAACGGTAAGAATTGGTAATTTGAAGGAGTGGCCGTTTCCTTCAAGAATTTTGAATGGTGTAACTCCATCTGAAGTTCGGGAAATGGAAGAAAAACAAAGAACGGATTTACTTGCTAGGTATAACCTAGAGATTACTCAAGCAGAATTGGCAAGATGTAGGGAAGCTGTACGTTCAGGCAAGATATGGTCTCTTGTTGAACAACGGAGTCATTCTAGTCCTGAGTTGAGGGAAGCGTACCTATTTCTGAAAGATAAATTGATTCTGAATGAAGATATCACTTCTTCTGAAATTATTCGTTCATCGTTCCCTGTTCGTTCCGGTTCAGAACGTTGGACTTCGGATTCGGAAGCTCGCCCTCATCTACTTCATGCGAATGCTTTGATTCACGAACGTTGGACTCCTCCTCTGACTAATTGGAAGGGAGAAACCATGCAGAATCCGGGTGTGTTGTTGATTATGTCTGGCCGTTCTCCATGGCGTGATTCTGTTAAGTCGGATATTATTCGGGCTTTGTCACATAATCCTAATCTTATTCCTCTGATTCAAACTCCAAATGGTTTGTTACCATTCGATTTGGAGGATTGGGCACCTCTTTGCCATATTCAAGCATTTGATTCCATTTGGTCTTCACTCACCCTTCCATCTGATGACAAATTAAGAGAATTTGGATTGGATTCAACTAATATTTCTATTCTTGAAAGTACGGGTGAAGCGATTGAAAAAGAGTTGCGGAATCAAATTTTTAATTGGTTAGAAAAAAGCCAGATTTCGGCAAAATGTTCTGTTTTTTTGAATGCTTCTAGGGAATCTACAGAGAAATGGTTGGAAGACATGACAGTTGATCGTTCTTCGACTGGTAGAATTAGGAATGTTTTCACTGCCGATGGCCGCCATGTACTTTCTCCGCGTCTACATGATGGCGGGATATCTCTAACAAACGAAGGCGCCAAAGATTTGCATTCATTCGGTGCAGGGCTACCGAAGTTAGTATTACAAGAAGATGCAATTCCATTTGTCAGAGATGGTAGGAATGTAATACATGGCTTCATAGAGGAAGTAGATGCCCATATTGCTCCAGGCCTTGCATGTTTGATTGTCAATTCTAATGGGGAATTAGTTGCACATGGGGTTTCAAAATGCACTTCAAATGAGATAATGAGTTTCTCTAAAGGTATCGCAGTTCGAACTAGAGGCGGAATAAAGATTCAGGATATTGAATGAATCATTCCGTCGGTTGATTGAAGTGTCTCGTCGAACAATTACCCTTTGGGTGGAGCAGGTTGGCCTCTCTAAATAGCGATTGGCTAATTGAAGCCAAGAGCCTAACGAAGAATTACGGGCCTCATGTTGCTCTAGATAACGTAGACATCCAATTACCTCGCGGTTCTATTGGTTTACTTGGGCCAAATGGGGCAGGAAAATCCACTTTGATAAAGACCCTATTGGGGCTTATCCAAATTACTTCAGGGGAAGGAAAAGTGCTTGGACATGATATTAGGACTGAAGGCGATGCTATTCGAAGTAAGATTGGATATATGGCTGAATATGATACATTGAATCCAGATTTGAATGCAGTTGATCAGGTCCGATATTCGGGGGAATTATTAGGGATGTCTCCTGTTGTTGCGAATCAAAGAACACATGAAGTAATGGAATATGTTGGTCTTAGAGATCAACGTTATCGAAAGATTGGAACGTTTTCTACTGGGATGCAACAATCAGCTAAATTAGCATGCGCAATTATTCATGATCCTGAATTACTAATTGTGGATGAACCTTCTAATGGTTTAGATCAGGAACATCGAGGATTCATGCTTGATACTCTATTCAATATTGTTCGTGGGGGAGGTCGTTCTATTCTCATGAGTAGTCATTTGATGGACGATGTACAGATAGTGTGTGATCGTGTAATAATGATTCACAAGGGAAGAGTAGTCGTACATAGACGAATAGAAGACTTGGCCCGTCAAATCGATAGAGAGATTGAGATTTCTGTTTGGGGAGGTGCTAGTAAGATGGAGCAGCAGTTGAAAGATTCCGGACTAACTGTCCGTAGATTGGGGAGGATAATGCGAGTCCTTCGAGAAGATGAATCGACAGTAGATACAATTCTCAGTTGTGCATCTAAAGTATCAGTTCAAATTAGACAGATGGAAGAATATGAACCTAGTTTGGAAGACCTTTTCCTTCTAATTATGGATAAATTAGGATATGGCACTCGTAGTGCTTCTGAATTATTGAATTCAATTCCTGAATCTCAAGTAATTGGAGATGGCTCAATAGGTGGTGCTTCAATATGACTGAACAACCTTCTGAAAACAGTTCAGAGATTAGACCGCCAATCGATGGAGAAATGAATTCTCTTGGGGTAACTCGTATGGAAGCCGCATTTGGCTCAGGAGATGGAGATGAAAACGCATTTGCAGCGGTTTCACAAGGTCAAACTGAAGTTGGGACAATCTTCAATCAAGTATATCGGCCATGGAGAGGTAAACTTGGTCCAAGATGGACTCGGAATTATGCAATTTATCGCCATCATGTGTACGGAATAATTACTTCGAAAGGGCATCGATACTATCATCCTTTTATTCGTTTAGCAGTACTATTCATTCTAATCTCTTCTATGAGTACTCTAGGTTTCTTGATTCTCGGGTCTTTAATTGGAGAACCAGAAATCATGCGTCCCTTTGGACTGAATAGAAACAATATTTATTCCAAAATCTTAGGTTTCTTTCCAAGAAATGCATTGTGGTGGCCACTATTAACTGCTCTAGTTATTGGCGGAATGATTTCTGAAGATCGAGCTCATGGCACCTCTGCGATATATTTCTCTCGTCCAATCAATCGTCTTGACTATGCGGTGATGAAATATCTTTCAGTAGCCAGTATCCTTGGAGGAGTGATTCTACTAACTTATGTTTCTTATTATTCGTTGGCCATAGTTGTCGAAGGGCATGGTTGGGCCTACTTGTTTGATTCATTTCCATTATTTGTGTCTGGATTAGGGATTAGTATACTTTTGATAATCACTTATACTTCAATTGGGATGGCTTTATCTGCTATTTCCAAAGGAAAGTTCTTCCCAGCAGTAGGATTTCTTTCGATAATCTTGGGTACTAAATTAGTGGCTTTTCTTATTGATAGTTTATTTGATCGAAGTATTGTATACATTCTAAGCCCATATGACAATCTTGCGCATATTGGTCAACTAGTAATGGGGATAAATCCTGGATATGATCATCCAGTTGCCTTTTCCGCGGTTTCTTTACTTGCAATGAATGTCATTTCGTTGTATATCATTTCTGTTAGAGTAAATAGTTTGGAGGTGACTCGAGAATGATTCCTGATCCTGAACAAGTTGGTGAGCACACTCCAACTAGTATCCAAGTAGATAATTCAGTGCCAGCGGTAATGTTGGATCATGTATCAAAATGGTATGGGCAAGTAATTGGTTTAAATGATGTTAGTCTAGCTATTGGGGGAGGGGTAACTGGAATTCTAGGCCCGAATGGGGCCGGAAAAAGTACTTTGTTTAAGATTCTAGTAGGGCGTTTGAAACCTAGTCAAGGTACTGTGAGATTATTTGGTATAGATCCTTGGCGTAACCCTGCTCCTTATTCTAGAGTTGGCTATGTCTCAGAGGGAGAGAAACTCTATGATTGGATGACTGGCCATGATTTCGTTTCTACTTTGGCCCGACTTTATGGTTTCACTAGGGATGAGGCTTCTGCTAGAGCAGATCATGTTTTGGAATTTGTTAATTTGTCCGATGTGGCACATAAGCAGATTGGAAAATACAGTAAGGGAATGAGGCAACGGGTTAAGATTGCACATGCATTAGTGAATGACCCTGATTTGATTATTCTTGATGAACCTCTCCAAGGATGCGACCCAGTTGCACGAACTACCATAATGAATGTGATTCGAGAAATTGGTGGAATGGGTAAAACTGTGATTGTTTCCAGCCATATACTCTCTGAGATTGAACGAATAACAGAACAGATTGTCATTCTTCATAATGGTCGTTTATTGGCATTAGGTAATTTACATGCAATACGTGGGATGTTGGATAAACATCCTCATCGTATTCTTCTAACGACTGATACTCCTCGTGAATTGGCTGCTCGAACTCTTGTGGTTGAAGAAGTGCATGGGGTGAGATTCCCTCACCCTCATCAACTAGAGATTCAGACAAATGACCTGGATGCAGTCCACTCAGTTCTACCCACTTTGATTACTTCATCTGGTCTTCGAGTTTCATCTATCCAGAATCCTGATGATAATCTTGAGAGTCTTTTAGCCTACCTGATGGAGGGGAGAGCGTGACTGAAAAAACGCGTGATCAGGATTTAACTTTGGTCTCTGACCAACAACCTATTTCTCCTCTTCAGGGTACTTCCAATCCTCCTGTATCAGCATTACCTGACCGAATTATTCTCAACAGTGTTTGGAGCGGTTTAGATAGGAAGGCTGGTGCAATAATTGAGTTTACTGCTCGTCAACTTAGAGTGCGTGCTTCTACTTGGGTAATTGGAGGAGTTGGTTTCTTACTGATGGTACTCTTGTTGGCAACATATGCAGAAGCAATGGTCGAAGGAATTGAACCTGTAGATGATGACGGTGACTCAGAAGATTGGGATGAAGACGGCTATCCTCTTGGGCAAGAAAGGAAGTGGGGTACATCTGATTGGAATAGTGCTGAATTCCCCGGTTCAGGTGTTTTTGTTAGTGATGAGTGGCTTAATTGGAATGAAGCAAATCATACTGGAAATCATACCTATCGAGGGAATGCAATTATAGAATCATACACATGGATTGGAAATCCTCCAAATACTCTGAATAAAGGATGGGCACAGGTAGGGAATTTTACTGATTGTACAGATTACGAGGAAGAATATGACTTGCAAATTGGGCGCTCTTGTTTAACTTCTCAAGGAACAATCCGATTTAATGGATTGATTCAAGTAAATGGAACAGTAGGAGTTGAATCAGAAAAATGGTATCAGTATCTTGAATGGGGTGATTTTGTAGGGGCCTCCGAGACTCCTATCCCTCAGGATCCAAGGTCGATGTATATTGATGAAGATGGATTTGATATTGACGTTTCATCTGGCAATACTAGTCAGGGATTCGATGACGATGGAGATTGTTTACGTGATTGGGATATTATTGCAGATTCGTCATTTACATCGAACCCTCAGTTCTTTTGGGATGATAGTTTCAGTTTCAATTCTGATTCTAATCGAAATGGAATAAGCTGTGATGTGGAACTTGTTTATGACGAACAAGGGAATTTAGTTTCCATTGAAGCGGATCAATTAGTAGATGAAGATCCCTCAGAAGATGAATTTGTCTTGGAATCATTACATCGAGGATTCGTTCTTGCAGTCGGAAAGGTGGCATTTTTGTTTTTGTTAGGGATTTTCATTCCATTGTTTTTAGCTACTGGTTTGATTCGGGATGAGATGGCTTCTGGTACCATGTATTATTTGGTTGGAAAGCCAATCCATCGCGCTGAATTTTTCGTTTATCGTATTCTTGGATTTATGTCTATTGCTGCACCATACATGATTATTTTAGCAATTTTAGTTGGATTAGTTACTAGTTTCATCGGCCCAGGAGATTCTATATTTAGGTTTGAAGATTTGACAGTTTGGCTGATTATTGGAATTACTTCTGCCCTTGTTTTGTTGGCTTATTCAACTACATTTTCTGCTCTCGGAGTGATTTCAAAGAAGTTTGGAATTTATATTGCAATGGTTATGGGTGTATGGGAATTTATCATGGCCTTCTTTTCCTTGCTTTCTTCCGGTCAAAGTATTGTCGCATGGCTTTCAATCTCACATTGGGGGTTGGAGATGGTTAATTCTGCAGCATTAATTGCATGGCCTGATTCTGGCTACTATGATATCATTGGTTCTGGTTTATTTAATTCCTCAGTAGTGTTCTCAATATTTTGGAATGAACCTGTTATGGTCCCGGGTTCTCCAATTGCCTCTTTGTTGGTTTCATCATTTGTCTTGTTGTTATATATCGGGATTTGGATTTTAATTGGTCAATCTTTCTTGGGTAGAAGAGAGATTGATTAGGGTATTAAATTCATCAGCCTTACTGCACCTCGCTGCCCATGGATCGTTTCGAGGGGGATATCGATACCCTTTGGCGCCTCGATTTCTTGCCCCCCTTACATCGCTTAACTTGGCAATGGTGGTGGTGGTTGGTTGTTTTACCCTGCGAGGAACATCCTGAACGATCAAAACAGCTGATGGTTCTTTGGTCGACAAAGGATACAGTTTCAATTGACGTGAATGGAGTCCCTTGGGAAGGCCAACGTTTCCATACAGATGATGATGGAGGACATACATTAGGGGGGATGGTTTGTGCATGGTGGTATGATGGAGAGAAAATGTTTGAGCCATTATTATTAAGAAAATGCAGAATGCTAGCTCTTGACCATCGGCATAAACTCTGGCCTTCAGATGACGCTGGAGGTGCGATTGTTCCTCTGACTGAAGATGATTTGTCAATGGGCCTTAGGCCCGATAATAGTGCTTTTTGGTTACGTTTAATGTCAGACAAAAAAATGGTTGATCAAGGTGCTCCTTCTTCTTTTAATTTAGAAATGACTCCTTGGAACCCACCTCTTTCTGCGGCAACTAGATCACATAACTTGTTTACTGGATCGATGGGGTATGATATTCTCCGTTTACATGGGACTAAAACATCTGGAACGATTGATGGTAAAGATGTTGAAGGAACAGCATATTTTCAGAAAGTTGTCGTTCAAGCACCCTCAGTTCCTTGGTTTTGGGGTTTCTTACATTTTGACGATGGCTCATATTTTGATTGGTTCATGCCTCATATTTCCCTTTCTGTAACTGCCAATGATTCTACTCCTTGGAAACGAAGGGATAGGCATAGATTACCCCTTCGAACCGCTGGATTATTTCACGACGCTCGTAGGGGTAGAACTGAAAGATTTGAACGATGTGAAGTAGAGTTGATAAAATCTAATTCTGATTCATTGTTAGATTCAGATGGAAACGCTCTACCATCATTTAAGATTCGAGTTTGGAATGGGAGGACACAATTAAGTATGATTTTAGATGCTACCAGTAGGGCACATTGGACCTTTGATCAACCTACTAGAATGGGTCTTGAATCTCATTTTACTTACAACGAGTATCCATTAACGGTCAAGAAATTAGTAATTATGGATGAGGTTGAGGTGCGCACTGCTTCTGACTATTCTTGGATAAGAGGTAATGCTGAGCATTCATGGGGAATTTTGCATTAAGATGAACGTTACCGGAATGTCGTTAAATACGAACCCGTAAGACATAGTAACAGAGGGATAGACATGGGGGAGAAAATGGAGTCATTTAAGGAAGGGTTAGATGTTGAGGCTGCACGACGTGCAGTTCCCGAGATGTCTTCCTACGAACAACCATTTTATCGTTCAGGCCCAAGTTTTCTTTCGATGTTTCCAAGATACGTTTTGGTATTTACAGTATTCATTATTCATATGTTATTCTGGTGGGGTGCTACAATGAATAGTCCGTCAGGAGAAGGAGGATTGTCTTCTTTCTTGTCAATACTTCATGGGCTCTCAGATCTGTTTGGAGTAACTGGTTTCTTTGTACTAATGTTGGCAATAACTTGGTGCAATAATTTTGTTAATTTCAGTACATCTGGACGATGGTATACGGTTTCTTTACTGTTAATTTCATTAACACCTGGATTTTTCTTCCTTGAATGGGTGTTTACTGATGGTCCTGCTGGAGTATTAATTGGTCTCGTTGCAGAAGCCCCTAGTGGTTTTCTCCCAGATTGGAATGATTCGTTTTATCTCTATTTTGGAGTCATATATTCTTCTGTAATGTTTGTTTTAACGGTAATGTATCAGCGCGCCTTTACCTATGTTATTACCGACAAGCAAGTTTACCTTAAGAAAGAATTTTTGAAATTCATTGATGCGAATAGTCATGCGATTAGTTTGACAAAAATTGAGAATCTGAAAGTAGAAAGAAGTTTGATTGGACGAATATTCGGCTATGGTAGTCTTCACGTCATAACTGCATCCGGAATGGGTTTGCGAGAAGATTCCATTTCAGTAGGCGGCGGTGCCGCTGCAGAAGTTTCAGATGCAGCAACCAAACAGAGTAGTAATTTCATTATTCGAATGATTCGATTATTGTTCGTGGTCATCCGTCTTCAGAGAACCAGAACTACAGTAGATTTAGATCCAGAAGATTGTTTCTATGGGATTCGAAGACCAATGGATGTTTATGCATTGGTAAATGAATTGCGAACTAGACCCGGTGCTCCGACAGATGGCGAATCTGCTGGTGTTGAAGAACCTCAAGTTTCAGATGAATCTTCGGAGATTGAGTTAGTTTAGACATTTCAATTCATCCGCACCGTTGATGAACTACCGGTGCAGACGACCCTCTGGTGGTCACATGGTGGATGAAGAATTGACAGTTAAGGCAGCACAATGTATTATGAGTGGAGATTACATGGGTGCAATGGCGAATTTTGAGGCAATAATCGAGGCACATGGTGACAGTCCAGTAGGTTTTCATGGTTGGGCAGAAGCTGCACTTTTTGAGATTCAAGCCAATGGAAATTTCGATGAAAAGGGCAAAGAGAGAATAAATGAAGGACAGGTTGCCGCTTATTTCCAAAAAGCAGCAAAAATGGATCCTGAGAGTACAGAATATCAAGCTGCTTTAGCCAATGCTTTGATTGAATTCGATAGGATTCCTAAAGCGATAAGAGAACTAAAGAAACTGAAAGAATTAGGAGATTCTTCTGATGATTTTGATGTTTCTGCCGATCTTTTCCAAGCGGCTAAGATGCTTATTGACAACATTGATTTCAAAACCAACTTCGACAGAAGTGAAGCATTCGCAAAGCAGTTTATTCCAGTCGCAGTCGAGTTCGCTTTCCTAGGGATGGGATTCGCATCAACAGAGGAAGCCGTGGAATATCTCGCACTCGAAGAGTGAGGGCGAAACATGACTGAGGCTGAAGAATCTGAGGCCTCAATATTAGAAACTCAACGACTAGTATTGTGTTTCGGATACCTTGGAGACAAATTCCATGGTTCGCAACTTCAGCCTGATGTTCGCACTGTTCAAGGAGAAATAGAAAAAGTACTGAAAAAACTTGATTGGTTAGATTCAGACAACCATATTTGGATTTCGTCACGAACAGATGCAGGTGTTCATGTTAGGATGAATCTTGGTTCATTTGATCTTCCTGCGGAAAGATGGTCAAGTATAGGAGAGGATAATTTCCTTAGAGCTATTAACGACAGATTACCGGATGATATTTTTGTTTGGGGTGCCTATGCAGTATCTGATGATGTATTTGTTCGAGTTGCAAAACGTCGTGTTTACTACTATCGTCTTCAAGCCTTATCTGGTTGGCCAGTGGATGTATCTCCTGAACGAGTTGCTCGTTGGTGTAGAATTTTTGAAGGAGGACATGATTTTACAAATTTTTGTAGAGTTGAGGAAAATAGGACAACGGTTCGAACCATCCATAGTTGTACTCCTTGGGTTGATTTTTCAGGTAGAGTAGTGGGTTTCCGAATAGAAGCAGAATCTTTCTTATGGAATCAAGTACGTCGGATTGCTTCCGCTTTACATGGCCTTGCTACCAATAGAATTGAATTATCGGATGTAATTCGTGCATTACATCGTCCTAATGAATTAATAGATCTCGGACGTTCTTCTGCAGATTGGCTTATTTTATGGACAATCAATCATTCTGCTTTACCAAGTCTTGATTTAATGCCAACAGAAGCTGTCGCGGCTTGGTCAAATCCTCCATTTAGTCGTGAGGAAAGAATGCATGAGCGTTGGCAGGAAATAGCCCGTAGGGAGATTGAATTATTTTTACAGAGAGGCTGGATTTTGGGCATGACTTCAATTGATGAAGAGATTGAGGTTAACGACTGAACCGTCTCTAAGGTCTAAAGATTCTCTCAAAAACACATCCGCAATTACTTCTATCACTTCTACATGGCGTGTAAGATCAGGAATTAGAATTGCACAAGGAACTACATCAGATTCAGAAGTACCAATTTCTGCAACAAATGCGGTTGCTCCTCCAAACGATCTTCCTTCCCTAAGAAATCCTCTTATTCTAAGAGCTTCAACAGAAGAAGTATCAATTTCTGAAACTTTTCCAATCAATTCTTCATTTAGGCCTAAGGTATCAATTCCTGCTTTTTGGCGTAATGCGATGTAGTTGCTTAAGTCACTATTTTCTACATGGACATTCAATGTACCTGGCCACGCAGTTGCTCCTAATATTTTTCGAAATTGGTCTTGGTAATGCGGTTGTGACATGAAAATTGCCGCTCGACCAAGTCCACTAGTGACCGTTCCTGAGAGGCGCATGTAGTAGTGCGAATAGTCGCCCCATTTACTTATTCCGTTTGGTTGTTAGAGTAGAAATACCTCACCTTCTTTCGAGATTTTCCAACCTGAATCGTTTATTCGTTTTGTTTCATCTGATTTGGGATTTAGAAGAGGGTTTGTGTGGTTAAAATGAATAAAGTAGATTTCTACTTTCTGACTTTTCTTATTACCTAACCGTTTTAATGAATCTAAAACAGGTGGATGAGGGACATCATTTTGTCGCCCTAATTCGTTTTTCGACCAAAATGTGCCATCAAGTAATACGATATCTACATTTAATGAAATAAACCATTCATGTACTGTTTTCATTGATACCATCTCTAATGTTTCATCCCATGAATCATGATCGGGCAGGTGGAGCATGGTTTTTTTCGCTCCCTCGATTTTGAATGCATGCGTATCTGTCAATTCGTCTCTGTGAGGGACTTGGATTGGAGTAATTCGGAGAGTATCAGAAATTTGAATAGGTTCGTTACTTTTGAATTCACAGGGGATAAATGTTCCATCGTCGATTAAATTTTTCCACTTTGGAGAATTTTGGATTAAGTCAATCATTGACTGACTCGCATGAAGATTTATTCCCTTAGAATTCATTACTTCTTTTCCAAATAATCCAATTCCATCTATGTGCCCTAAATGACCGTGTGTCAACCAAATATCTGTAACTTCTTTAGCCGCAATTTTTCTTAGCTGTCGATCTAAATCTCTACTTACATCGATTAAGTGCAACTGTTCTCCATCAATGATTCCTAGAGATGTAGGGGATAGTTGCATGTTTGTTCTTGCATATGTTTCGCAAGTTTTGCAATAACATCCTGGATGAGGTACTCCTCCATCTTGGGAGATACCTAGGATTTTAGCTCTAGTGCTGTGTCCCATAAAACGTCCTCTCCGTCCTTTCGTTTCAAATCAGCGATGAACGGAACCATCATGTTGCAAAGGAACATCGCGGTTGTATGGCCAAGGACCTCAATTGGATGAGAGAGCGATATGCAGAACTTGAAAAATCAGGTTTGAATTGGGAACCACCCGTTTTAGAATCAGCCAATGCACCTCGTGTATCTATTGATGGGAAAGAGACAATAATGCTGTCAGCAAATAATTATCTTAATCTATCGACACATCCGAAAGTGGTTGATGCAGCAATAGAAGCAACCAGATTATATGGTGCTGGTAGTGGCTCAGTAAGGGCAATTGCAGGTACTATGGATATCCATTTAGAGGCAGAAAAGGTCGCAGCTGATTTCAAGGGAGTAGAAGCAGCATTGATTTATTCTGCAGGATATACTGCCAATGTTGGTTTAATCCCAACTTTGGTTAATGGTAAAGAGGATATAATCATCTCAGATGAACTCAATCATGGTTCAATTATTGATGGGGTTCGATTGACTAAGGCACAACGTGCAGTATATCCTCATAATGATGTTGCCGCATTAGAGGCGGTTTTGAAAGATAATCAAGATGCAAATCGAAAATTAATCATCACAGATGGTGTTTTCAGTATGGACGGGGATATCGCACCATTAGATGAGATAGTCAAAGTTGCAGAAGAATATGATGCAATGGTTTTCGTTGATGATTGTCATGGGGAAGGGGTGCTTGGTGATGGTCGTGGAATTGTTGCCCATTTCGGTCTCCAAGGACGCGTTGATTTCGAGGTAGGGTCGTATTCTAAGGCAATGGGTGTTCAAGGAGGAATTGTTGCTGGTACTGAACAAATGCGTCTACATGCCCTGAATCATAGTCGTTCTTGGTTACTTTCAGGAAGCCAACCTCCGGGTGTAGCTGCTGCACAAAAGGCTGCTGTGGAAGTCATAATTGAAGAGCCAGAACATGTCCAGAGATTATGGGAAAACACCCATTATTTCCGTAATGAACTTGAGTCATTAGGATTCGACACGGGTGTTTCTGCAACTCCGATAATTCCTGTAATGTGCGGGGAATCATCAACCGCAAAACGTCTTTCGTCTGCAATGCGTGATTCAGGAGTGATGGTTGGCGCCATAGTTTTCCCAATGGTAGCTCGAGATAAGGCACGGGTTAGAACTCAGATGTCTGCTGGATTAAATCGGGATGATTTGAATCAAGTTCTCTCTGCGTTTGAAAAGGCAGGAAAGTCGATAGGTTTGATTTGATTATTCTTCACTGATTTCATCAATTGCATCTAGCAGATCTTGATCCTCTGATTCTCTTTTCTTTCCAACTTCGATTGGTCCTTCCATAGGTTTCAAACCTCTAGCCATTCTATCCAACATTCTCCATCTTGGAGCATAGGAAAGATGGACGTATAATGGGCCTGGGGCTAACATCAATACCCAACCAATTTGCTCTGGAATACCCAATGTGGGTTCTAGAATCGATGCAGTAAATAGGACTAATCCAATAAATGGAATTGGGAATATAAATTTCCTCCGACGATCCAGCCTGAGTGGGATTCGCTTTGTTATTGCAATAATTATTGCACTAAAGCCTCCAAGAATGCCACAAATTAGGATTACTGTGAGGGCAGTAATTGACCATGTTCTAAATGAGTCTCCAAGGGTTTCTCCAATGGAAGTTTGTCCCATTAGAGTGGGAGCCAATAACGCTAGAGAAATTAGTAGACCATAGAATGCTCCAACAAATGTCGGATGGGAAAATGTTAGTGGCCAACGTTGGAAGAACTGGCTTAGAGTTCCACCTTGAAACATCTCTCGATGTTCCTCTGGCAAAGCCTCTATTCTCTCTCGCCACTCTTCCACGAATCCCTTTGTATTTCTTACACCCTATGACGGTTACCATCATTCTTCTGAATCAAATGGCGAATGAGTGGATTTCCTACCTTTTCCGAGTATCTCTCTGGCACGTCCCATTTGGCCAAATTCAATTTCTACTTGACCAGGACTTGTATCTAACCATTCTCTTTGAAGGATCCCTTCTGCAGATTTTTCACGAATCCTAGCATCTTTGAGAGTTGGGTCTTGTTCAAATTCTTGGGCTCTAGAGAGAATAAGAGATTGATTAATGTAAATCTCCATTTTTATTGCATCACTATTATTGATTGCAGATCCTAAATTCAGTAATATTTCTTCATCTTCGTTCCTCACAGTCCATCCTCCTGTGATTGGGTTTTGGTACATGGCAATATTTGCAGAATGCGGCAAGGAAATCCATTCTCCAATTACATTCTTTACTCTCGTTTTTGTGCTTTCTCCTTCATGTGCTGGGTGCCAAGGATGTCCATCATCCACTCCTATCATTTGCAATATTTTTTTAGTAGATTTAGTGTGGATAATTTGTTTAAAAACTAAGGCGGTTGGGATAAAAGATAGTAGGACTAACACAGTACCAATTGTTTGAAATTGTGGCAAAATTATCAAACCAGAAAAAACCATTACAGATGTCCCAACTATTTTTGGAATCAGGCCGAATTGACCTAGAATTTCTTTTTGAATTTCTTCAATTTCCCATAGTGGCAATGTTTCTTCCATTTTTCTTCCTCGGCTAATTTTCAATGAACTGGGGCTCATGTCCTAACATTGTTGAGGTTCATTATTTGCTATGATAATGGCGAAGCGCTTGAACCTTCGTTGCAAATTCTTAATTTTCTAACAAATGACGTTCAGGTACCCGAATTCAGGAGGGGGGTTCAAGAAGGGTTGAGTTCGCATTAGAACGAGGGTTCTGTGATGGCGGAGCTTCCAGATGGAGTAGTGATTGAACGGCGCAGGGGAGGCCCTGGCGTTCTAGCTCTTCTAATGTTGGATGCTACAAGGTCTAGATTCAATGGACATCTTAGAATCGAAAGAGCATCTGTAGAAGGATTTGTTGGGAATTTAGGTATTTTGGATGGAATGCCAATAATGTCTCTTGCCAGGGATATTCATTCTTCTACTATTGGAGGAAAGGATGCTATGGAAAGATGTCTTCATGAATCAGCAATGGATGACGCCAAAATTTCGGTTCATGATGGAGGCCATATACCTGAATCAATGGATTTACACCCTCATTCACGATTATTGAGTTCAGATATCCAAAACCTTGAGGAACAGCCTTGGTGGTCAGATAGACGGCATCAAGATCTAGTTTCATTAGGTCGTACTAAGAGTAGATGGACCAGTATTGAGTCGGAATTTTCTAGGGAAGATGTTGAATCAATTGAATTAAATAAATCTCATGAAGTTGAAGTTGTATCCGATGGTCCAAGTTTTGGTCCGGGACAGAGTTGGTTGGTAGATGATGAAATTCCAGATAGTGTCCTTGGTATTGCATCTAATTTAGTTTCTCTCGGCCGCCCTCTTCTCGTTTTTAGC
>Ga0208277_1000077_pt1 | contig 51430 bp, 43 predicted proteins | sample ETNtaG_5_FD_185782 | JGI IMG/M metagenome (GOLD analysis project Ga0208277, IMG submission 185782) | Marine microbial and viral communities from oxygen minimum zone, Eastern Pacific Ocean - ETNP201406SV205 (SPAdes) (version 2) | ecosystem: Environmental > Aquatic > Marine > Oceanic ...
CTCCTTCTTTCGGAGCTTCACCAAATCCATCTTTCGGAACTATTCCACAAGGTCAACCAACATTTGGAGGAATTAACCCCTCTACTCCTACCCCTCGCCCGGCAGGAACTGGAAAGGTTAGAGGTGGGGGCTTCCCAGGTATTCGATCCTCAATACAGACTGGAGTTTATTGTGCATCATGTGGGATTGGTGTAGAACATCATTGGCGTCATTGTCCAGTATGTTCAAACATTTTGATATGATTATTCTCTGAACTGACCATTTTCAATTAGGTTGTAATCTCCAAGAGATACGGTTGAATTGGTTATGATTCCCGTAGCTCTAACTTCATGAGTTCGTCTAGTTGCAGGTTGTTGAAGGACGATGTAACAACTTCCTAGTACCTTTTCATCTTCAAGAGCACTGCCCGAAATTCTTGCTTTTGGATTCATTCCAAAGCCGAATTCGATTATTTTTATTGAATCCATTCGTTCATCGATGAATTCCATGATTTGGTCATTCAACACGCCCTCATTAGATGCTTGAATATCAACTATATTTCCTTCATCAATGACGATACTAATTGGTTCAGAGACGGATGCAGAATCCCATGTACCATTGATTTTGATCACTCCACTAACGCTTTCTGGTTTTATTTCAGCAAATATTTTTCCTGCAGGTAGATTGGTAACTTGTCCCGGACGATTACAAATTCCATTATCTTCTAGATTCCATCTTCCTGCTATTGCCATTTCTAATGATTCGCCTTCTTGATTTGAAATAATTACATTTCTATGCTTTCTTAGAATTCTTGCCATGCTAGCGATATTGCTTTGTAAAGTATCGAAATCCGTTGTCATTCCCCCTTCAATAAACATTGAGCGGGTTACTCCTGGCATAGTTGCGATTCTCGCACCATCCTTTGAAGAAATCAATCTCGCTCTAGTATGGGTAAGAGAGTATCTCGTTGCAGCAATTACAACATGTTGTCTTCTCATAAGGTCCGCAACTGGAGCAGGAGGTTCTTGCCCGTGTCGATGGGTACTAGGCATCATTACCATTAGAACTCGATCTGAAACTTGTGAACCTGCTTCGTACAGTGCTTGTCCTATTTCTGCTGTATTTGGGTCAGTGATAATTAATAGATTTTCATGCCCTCTTAATTGCATACAAGTTTCGATAACAGTTTTTGCTGAGTTTCTAATCTTCTCATTTTCATCGGATTTGGATGCCAGCGAATCGACATCTTTGTCCACAGCCCCCATCGTTATCACTCCGCAAAGGTGGGGGGGTGTTATTCAATCCGCGTCCGTATGCTAAACAATTCATATTACTGAAATCGAGAATTAATTAAGTTACAAACATGAAACCATTTCATTCATATTCTCCCCAGTATTGCATTTAGATATGAAGAGAGGAGTAAATGCGTTCACATTGACTTTAATTATGTTAATCGGTGGACTTTCTGGGTGCCTACAAGCCTTCGATGATGTAGTCAATTCAATTACCGATTCTGATGAAGATTATCCTTCACTAGATTTAGGTGAAAGAGCACGATCATCTCCTGGTTTAATGCAATATGATCAATGTGAAGATCTTCTAAATGACCTCCAAGAAGCTGTTTTCGAAGAGTCTCTTGTTTCTTTGGATCAAAATGCATATTGGCATTGGACTGACTCTTACTTCTATCGCGGAGGAGAAGATATCGGAATGATTGCAGAAGGCGCAGCAATGGATGATTCTGATTCAGCTGTTAGCACTCCTTCTGTAGGTTCAAGCGATTCTTCCAATAAGGCTGATGGACCTGTTGCAGGCACAGATTTCTCTGGGACAAATAATCAGGAGCAGGGAGTAGATGAAGCAGATTTCATGAAGACTGATGGTCGTTGGATTTATGTTCTCAACAACGGTAAATTGGTAATTCTAGGAGTCCCAGAATTTGGACAATTAGAGATGATGTCAAACATGAGTCTTGAAGGATCTCCAATGCAGATGTTGATTGATGAAAATCGTTTGGTAATTGTTTCTAGTGTATACTATTGGAACCTTGAATCGGATGATCCATTACGAAATATTTTGGCATTTGATGAGCCCAATGAGTGGGGGTATTATGATTACAGGATTTCGAATTTGGTAAAGTATACTGTTGTAGATGTATCTAACAGAACGACACCTGAAATCGAACGAGAAGTCTACGTCGAGGGGTACTACCATACTGCTAGACTAGTCAATAGTACTGTTAGAAGTGTAACTCACGCACATACCTACATTGATGGTTTGCTAACTTATCCTGAATTACCTTCTACATATTGGGAAATCGATGATCGATATGAGAGAATGGATATTTGGAATCAATCGGTAATCAAGGCAATCAATAGTAATAGAGAGGTTGTTGATGCTTTAACTTTGGAAGATTTTTCTCCACGAATACATGAGAGGACATCTGATGGTGTTTTCACTCATGGGGTTACAGCAGGGGATTGTAGTGAGTTTTCTTCCGCTCAAGATGTAATGACTCGTGGATTCACAACCATTGCTACCATTGGTTTGTTTGAAGAAGAGACTACATTACAGGTTGATCATATCGCATCTTCTTGGGTAAATGTATATGCTTCTGGAAATATGATGGTTCTTGCTGAACCGGCCAACGATTGGTGGTGGTATTGGGGAACCGAAGAGTCCTTTGAAGATGAGACAAATATCCATGCATTTGACATTTCAGAACCTGCAAATACTGAATATATTGGCTCAGGCAGAGTGAAGGGAGATGTACAAGATCAGTTTTCAATTTCGGAGTATAATGGTAGTATTCGTGTCGCTTCTACTTCTGACAATTGGGGGCGATGGTGGATGGCTACTATGGATGTAGTTGAAGACATAGCCGTTGCAGTTGATTCTGTGGTTTCTGGAGAGAGTGATGAAATAATCATTGAACCAGAGATACCTGAATGTCTCGGGCCATCAAACCATGTTACTGTTCTACAAGATGGCGGAGAGGGTAGCCTAGATGTCGTTGGAGAAATAAATGATATTGCTTGTGGTGAGAGGATTTGGAGTTCTCGATTCGTAGGCGAGGTCGGCTATCTTGTTACCTTCAGAAACATCGATCCATTATGGACGATTGACCTATCAGATCCAACATCTCCTACTATTCTTGGGGAATTGGAAGTTCCTGGTGTTTCTACATATATTCATCCATTGAATGAGGATCTTCTGTTAACAATCGGCATTGGTCCTGCAGGAGACGATGGTTTTGGTCTTGATTGGTCACAAACTCAGATCAGTCTCTTTGATGTTAGTGATTTAGATAATCCAACATTGGCAGATTCTCTTTCTTTGTCTCCTGGATATGTTGATGATAATTGTGCAGATATCCGTGCGTGTGGATGGTCTTGGTCTTGGTCTGAAGCAACTTACGAACACAAAGCATTCAACTATTGGGCGCCCGAAGATTTGTTGGCTGTTCCTCTTTCTACTCATCGTTGGGTTTACGATACAGTTGAAGAGAATGATAGAACCTATACTTACTATGGTTATGAATTTGTATCGACTTTGAAATTAGTTAATGTTGATGTTGCCAATAAGTCATTGTCGACACATGGTGAAGTAGACCACTCTGCATTGTATGGAAATGGAGTACAAGAATACTGGTACTCGAATACTGACATCCGCCGTTCAATCTTTATGGGTGACTACGTATATGCAATTTCTTCAGCTGGAATGACCGTTCATTTGACTCAAAACCTTTCACATGTTATTACAGTAGATTTACCTGAAGATGACCCTGAAGTTTACTATTCTTCAGGATCAGGATCATCTGGTGATTCTACTGATGAACCATTAGAAGCCGAAGCATCTCCTGATGTTGAATAAACTAGTTTGTAATATCTAGATTAGTGTTGACAGACATAGAGTCAATCGTGTTAATTGCCTATTCTTTTGAATTTCAAGGCTCTTCCAGTCTCACCTTGCTTTACCAATGATTTTCCTTTGAATGGCCCATCTTTGCTTCTACTATGCACGGGAATTCCATCGACAATAGTCCAGAGTGGTAATCCTGTAAGTTCCATCCCCGCATAAGGAGTCCATCCCACTCTTGTCCAAGTATCTGCATCGGTGATTGTTTTACGTGTCTCTAAATCTACAAGAGTCAAATCGCCATCGTTGCCTTCTATCAAAGACCCTTTATTTTCCATTCCGTATACCTTTGCAGGGCCATTACACATCCACTTGACCACATCTGAAACCTCACATTTTCCATCCATTGCATGAGTAAGCATTAGTGGAAGTGATGTTTCAACCCCCGGCATCCCTGCTGGTGCTTTGGGGAATCCTACTGATTTAGCTTCTAAAGTATGAGGTGCATGATCAGTTACAACACAATCAATGGTCCCGTCTTTGAGACGTTTCCACAGAGTTTCTTTGTCTTCAGTATATCGAATAGGAGGGTTCATTAGAACTCGAACTCCGCGTTCTTCAACATCATTTTGATCAAATGTTAGATGTTGAGTACATACTTCTGTTGTAATGAATTCTCCTTTATTTGATGCCAACCAATCTGCTTCATCTCCACTGGTCATATGGACAATATGTAGGCGGTGATTGTAATCATTAGCTAAAGCAGAAGCACGCTTTGTAGCAAGAAGTGCGCATTCAACATCTCTGCATTCTGCATGTGCCGCAATATCAGTTCTATGTCCAAATTGTTCTATTCGAGACTGCAATCGATTTTCGTCTTCGGCGTGGGTCGCTATTATGCCTCCCGTATTTGCAAAAATATCCTCGAGATGTTTTTGTTCATGGACTAGTAAATCTCCTGTACTGCTACCCATGAAGACCTTAATTCCGCATACTCCATCCATTCCTTCTACACTTTGTAGATCCTTCACATTATTTTTTGTTGCACCAATAAAGAAGCCATGATGTGTAACTGCGCTTTTCTTAGCAGCAGCTATTTTTGCCTCAATAGTAGTTCGATTTATTGCGTTAGGGATATTGTTTGGCATGTCTAAAAATGAGGTAATACCTCCAGCAGCAGCTGCCCGACTTCCACTCTCAAGAGTTTCTTTTTCTGGTTGTCCTGGTTCTCTAAAGTGGACGTGTGGATCAATAGCTCCGGGTAAAAGGTGTAGTCCCGTTCCATCTATTACAAATTCACCCGGAAGGGGAACTAATCCTCCATTTGGAGCCACTGATTTAATTGAACCATTAGACACACGCAAGTCCCCTTCTACAATGCGATTGGGAAGGACCATCATCGCATTCTGTACAAGGAGGTCGCCTGTCATCAATTAGAAATTTGATTTCTAGTCCATCAACCCGTCGATATTGAACTATCGATTTCTTATACGTGTCTAGATTCGGGAAGAACAGCGAGGTGGGGTAGTCTGGTTATCCCGTCGGGCTCATAACCCGGAGACCGATGGTTCAAATCCATCCCTCGCTACCATTTTTATCCGTAGAGAGTCTTATCTATCTCGATTATAATCGAAATTCATGCGAGACAAAATCATTGCTCTTCTGTTGGCGTGTTCTTTCGTATTATCAGGTTGTCTTGGAGGTGATGAACAGTCGTCAGTAATTGACCTCTCAGTTGAGATAAATGGGGATTCGGGGAGTATTCATTACACTAAAGATGCAAACAATGGTACGTCGATAGAAGGAATGGAAGTATCCTTTGATTATTCTGAAACAGAATCTTCTGGAGGAGCACTTACTGAATTTTGGTTACAAACAGGTCTCGGTTCAGCAAGAACTTCAACAAATGCTGCAGATTCAAAGATTTTGAATCAATACTATGAGCCATATGGTGTATTTTTAGTAGAAGCTGGAGCAAACGATTCTGGAGGAAATAGTGCTAGTGAAGAATTCATGATATCATTGAATGGTGTGTTTCATCTAAACCAGACTTCCCCTACAGGTGTAGATGAACCAGCTGATTTACATATTGATTCAGTTAACGAAAACAGTATCCAAAGTGCGATTAAGTTGGAAATTTCTTCTACAATTACCAATGTAGAGAATTTCGCCCAATTTCCGCCTCCAGATGATGTAGAGATTACTTGGCAATTATTCGATCCAACAGGGGAACTAATTGCAACACACACTCAAGTAATTACAGAAGGGCAATCGTACACATGGACACATAGTGAAGAAAATCCAATCGATGGTGGATGGAATTTGATTATTGGTGACGCTGTTGATGATGAGAACGTAAACCAGGAAACAAGTGCATTGATGTTATTCTGAATTCAGTTTCGATAAGAACTGAATTAGAACTGAAAGTGAAAAAAGGACATACTAGTTTGAAATCACTCTCTATTTTTAGATAATCAATAGAAAAGGCCTCCATCGTTTCTTCATATACTGCCGAACATTGGTTCGTAATGAATCAGAGGAGATAGAAACCTATGGCAAGTAAGAAAAAAACCGCAACGAACATGGACGGCGAAGAGGAGGATATCCCAATGGCCGAGATAGAAGAGGAAGAGGAAGCAACAATCGAGGACCTTCCAGGTGTTGGTCCAGCAACAGCAGAGAAGTTGAAAGAAGCTGGTTTTGATGATTTACTTGCGATAGCAGTAATGAGTCCTACTGAGTTGGCAGAACAAGCAGAACTTGGCGAAGCTGTTTCCTCTAAAATCATTCAAGGGGCAAAGAAATTAGCAAACATTGGCGGATTCTTAAGTGGGTCCAAATTACTAGATCGAAGAAAGCAAGTTCAGAAGTTATCTAGTGGTTCAAGCGCATTGGATGAGTTGCTTGGTGGAGGATTTGAAACACAGAGTATTTGTGAAGTGTTTGGTGAATTTGGAAGTGGTAAAACACAGATTGGTCATCAACTAGCAGTAAATACACTAATGCCCTTAGATCAAGGTGGATTAGCTGGTGAAGTATTCTATATCGATACAGAAGACACATTCCGACCTGAAAGAATCGCACAAATGGCAGAAGCAGTTGGCATGGATCCTGAAGATGCATTAGAACGAATACACGTTGCACGTGCATACAATTCAGCACATCAAATGTTACTGGTTGACGAAATCAAACGCATGTCAAAAACAATCGATGTGAAATTAATCATTGTGGATTCATTGACTAGCCACTTTAGAGCTGAATATGTAGGTAGAGGAATGCTGGCACCACGTCAACAGAAGTTGAACCGGCATTTGAAGGAATTAAAGCAATTATCTGATGTACACAATGCATTGGTTTTGGTTACAAACCAAGTTATGTCTAACCCAGGAACTATGTGGGGTGACCCAACTAAGGCAATTGGTGGACATATAGTTGGACACGCAAGTACATTCCGTCTTTATCTGAGAAAGTCGAAAGGAGGACGTAGAGTAGCTCGTCTGATTGACAGTCCAAATTTACCTGAGGGAGATGCAGTAATTAGTGTGGTTTCCGAAGGAATACGTGACTAATTAAGCGGGTAAATCTGCAAGTTTCTCTTGGACAGCATCAATTAGTTGCCGCACTGTATTTGGATCAAATGAGAATGTAAGGTCTGCAGCTCCAAAAAGTTCGGGTAGAGGTTTACTTCCTCCAAGTTTCATCGAATTTGCATAATTTTCCAGAGCGGAATCAATTGAGTCTAGTGATTGTAACCATATTTGTAATGCACCAAGTTGTGCTATTCCATATTCAATGTAATAGAATGGATAAGTAAACAGGTGTAATTGGCGATGCCATCCAATATCTCTCATTTCTTCTATGCCATCCCATTCTACATCTGCTCCGAACCTGGAACGTAAATTTCGCCAAGTTTCAGTCCTTTCTTCTTTGCTATGGCCCGGATTTGTGTGTACCCAATGTTGGAATGCATCAATTGTCGCAATCCATGGGATAAGGCCCACGATTCCTTCTAGATGAGTTCTTCTTGCTCGATCCGCATCGGTTTTAGAATAGAATTCTTCTAAATGTGGATGGACTAATAGTTCCATACTCATGGCTGCAACTTCTGCATATTCTATTGGTGGATCTCGATGATCGATTAAGTCAAGTTTACTGGAATAAATTGCATGGAATGCATGCCCTGCTTCATGTACCATAGTCTCTAAATCTCGTTGTAATCCAGTTGCATTCATGAAAATAAATGGTCGTCGTATTCGATCAAAGCTAATCTGATATCCCCCTGGAGCCTTTCCTTTTCGACTATCCAAGTCCAATGATTTTCCATCTCGAAGACTATCAAACATAGTTCCTAGTTCATCGCTAATATTGTGAAATATCCTGGAAGTACCTTCAACCATTTCTTCTACATCGTTAAATGGTTTTAGTGGAGCTCTACCGTATACGTCTACTCCCAAGTCCCATGGTCTTAGAGATTTAACTTCCAAGGAATCCTTTCTTTGTTTATCTAGAATTCTTCTTAATGGCATACATACTTGTTCTGCTGCAGCATGAAAATCTTCACAGTCACTTGGAGTATAATCGAATCTATGTTTTGCTACAAATACATAATCGCGATAATTTTCAAAACCTGCATTAATTGCTATTTGATGTCTTATAGACAGCATTTTTTCATATAAATCATCTATTTTTTCTGAATCTTTGAGTCTTCTTTGCCATACTGCTTCCCATGCATCTTCTCTTGTTTTTCTATCAATTACTTGTAGAAACTTACCCATTTGTTGCATTGTCCTTTCTTCACCATCAAATGTGACCATCATTGATCCACAAATCTCTTCATATTGTTGTCCTAATTTGGTTAATTCAGTTCTGAGTGGAATGTTTTCTTCTCTGAAAATTTCGATGTCTGCACGAATGTCTCTAATCATTACTTCATATGTTTCGAAATCTAATTCTTCGATAGCAGATGATTCCATAATTCTACGATTTAGCCGATCCCCAATTGCAGAAAGTTTTGGCTCTACATCCTCTACAAAATCTAGATATGCGTTTTTCTTTTGTTCATCATCTGTAGAACAAGTCATTGCAACATAGAGTCTAGAGCCAGCCTCAGATACCCATTCTCTTAGTTCACTTTCATCTTTGATTAACGTCTCGAGTTGTTTTACATTATCAAGAGGACGAGAAACTAAGTCTTCGTAAAGAGGTTCCAACTGTTCCCATGAGGTTGCATTCAACTGGTTCGGTACGAAGCCCATGATGTGCTAAGGTAGAGGAGACTCGTAAATCATTCTGTTCTAACGGGCAACGGTCCTTCAGGGAGAGGCCCCTCTTCTCTAGTCCATTTTGCGCATTTCCAAACTCCAATAGCATCATTCATCTTTTGTTTCATATCTTCTAAATTAGGATGATCGGGGTTATTTTGTTCAGTCCAACAAGCGATACAATATCTCTTTCCATCATAATCCAAGTAATTCATTGGAGTACAGGGGATTCCACATATGACACAATTTCGAAGACCATGGAACTTCGGCATTATACTTGCGAGTAGAGACTACTCTATGAGTTTCTCGATTGAATTTCATATATCTGCTGCTGCTGCATGTGAAAGTGCAGAAGATTCAATTTGTTCAAAGGATAATTCCTGATTGATTCCGAGCCGAATTAAACCTTCCAAATTAGGCGAAGGGCGTGCAGTAAAAAGATCTCCATCTAACCATGTCATGGCCTTAGCTGCCTCATTTTGATGTTTTTCTTCCACAGTTGGATACGATTTTGATTGCCCAAATTCATCAAAACCAGGATGTTCAGGCAAATGCAATAACCATGCATGGTCATCTCCATCCCTTACCCCTGCCCTTTCAAAGGCGACTCGAATTTGATGTGTTCCTGATAGGATTCTGATAAATTCAGCATCGATTGTTCTCGCCACCATTTTTCCTAAGACTTCGTTTCTAGAAGCATGAGACCAAACTGCCCAAAGATGACGTTCACTAACTGCTACGGTCCCAGAAATCATCATCCATCTTTCTGATGGTCTAATTTCTAACCAAGTTTTCACTAAATCCTTTGCATCTTCAACAGGTTTGTGAAATTCAATTCCCCAAGCAGGGAACCATGGGATTTGTGCAGGTTCCATGTATGTCGCTTAGGGTAATTGAACTTCAAACCACCTTATCTTTTCCGAGAAATAATTTGTTGCGCATTTGTAATTACATTCTCTACCAGTTTGGGACTCCAACCTCTTAGACCTTCTAATTTTGAACGATCTCTTGGGCCCATTTCCGATACGTCGTAAATTGTTTCAATCCCAATCATTTTCATTTCTCTAGCCCTAACTCTACCTACATTTCTTATTCCAACAAGAGCGAGAATATCTGCTTTGCACCCATATCTAATTCTTCGTTGAGTTTCTGAAATATATTCTGAAACTATGGAGGTTGCCTCCGCAGCTTCTTCCATTAATTCAGTATCTGAGGTTAGCATTCTTCTAGCAGAAAAAAGTAACCAATCTGCCAATTCAACCCTAGTTCTTACGTCCCCTGGTTGCGAATCAAATTCCGCTTCAATTTCTCTTAGTGTTTTTTCATCCATCCATTCTTCAAGTACACAAAGGGCCTTGATTCTCATGTTTTCATTTTCTAAATCTGTTGGGATTTCAACTTCGTTTAATTCTTCAATTGTTAGCAATTTATTGAATTTCATTGATTCAGAGAAATTTTCGATTTTTTCGATTTCTTTTGATTTAACCCACATTGATATGAAATCAGGGGCACATGAAATCAAATGAATTAGGCTTCTAGGTTGAAGTTGCCTACTCTCGTCAAATCCTTGCACTATTCTGACTGATCTTCTAAGTCCACGTCGAAGAATATGCCCTGATACAGGATTTAGATAGAGTCTGGAAATAGTCTCGCCGAAAGAAGTAGCAGCATATGTCATTGCAGGATTTTCTTCAATTTCCAAAGGATGATTATCTCTAATTTGTGCAGCTGTACTGAATCCAAAAACTGCTGGCCCCTTTCTTTTAGGAAGAACCTCATTTTTCGGTTCACTCCATTCTAATCCCTCTAGTGTGGTTGCCGCTGCTGCCCATGATGGGATTTCATCTTCCCAATCATCTTCAGGCTCCAAATTGTCTACTCTTTCCTGTATCCGTTCCATTACTGTATTACTTTCTCCAATTCGAACCACCATTTCCTTTTCAACTAACCAATCAATCATTCGATCAATTCTTTGTTTCAAATCATCTTTTCGAATTTGTTTAGCAAGTAATGTCTGATCAAAGAAACTTCCTAAAGCATCTCTATCAGTTAAACCTCCACTAGCTATTGATGCTAGAACATGTGATAGTAATGCGTTTTCAAGTTGAGATTCAACATCTTCAGGTTCTCCAAAGATGTATTCTTCTGTAACTATATCTCGTTGAGATTCATTTTTTGCCATGATCCATGCTTCACCATGATCATCGTAAGTAGGCCTTCCAGCCCGCCCTAACATTTGTTGTATTTCCATAGTGGAATATCTTCCACTTTTCCACCTCTTCCAATCTCGAATTATTACTCTTCGAGCAGGTAGATTTACTCCTGCCGCAAGTGTTGGGGTGGCACAAATACACTTTAGCAATCTATCTTTGAATGCTTGTTCGATAATGCCTCTCTGCCTTCCTGTAAGTCCTGCATGATGGAATGCTACACCCCCTTTAATCGCGTTAGAAAGACGGTCAGAAAGATTGGAACTGTCATCTCCCTTGGAAATTTTCTTTGATAATTTTTCTAATTCTTCATATTCATCATTTAATTCTTCGATTGAGGAAAGATATTTTCCTCTCTGTTTACCTAATTCTCGGGCTTCTTTTTCGGCAGAGGAGCGGGTCCCTACAAATAGAATCATTTGCCCCCCTTCTGAAATTGTATCTTCAAGTATTGAGTTGGTAATTTTTGTTTGCTTTCCTTCTAACTTCCTTGGTTTAGGTAATTCTAAGTCATTATTTGGACCAATTGTTCTATGGATTTCAAGATTTAATCCAGTCAATGTTCCCTGTTGTAAGTTAACAGGCCGCCATTCTGATTCGATCAAATCTGCATCTAACCATTCTGCAAGTTCTGTTGGATTTCCAACTGTTGCCGATAATGCAATCCGTTGGGCATCGGGATTAAGATGGCGTAATCGGGCTAGAAGTACTTCCAAGGTAGGTCCCCTAGATGGGTCATTAATCAGGTGAAATTCGTCTGCAATTACGATGCTTAAACGCTCAGAAAATGAAGGATTATTTCTCAATATTGAATCTAATTTTTCAGAGGTACAGACTACAATATCTGAATTTTCAATGCCTCCTGATTCGCCATCACGATCACCAATTGCTATACCTACTGATAGTCCAACTGTTTCAGCGAGATTGCTTAGTTCTTCGACTTTTTCAGTAGCTAGGGCCTTTAGTGGGACAATGTAGAATGCCCTTTCTCCTGATTCGGCATCTCGGAGTTTTTGTAAAATTGCCAAATATGCAATTAGAGATTTTCCACTCGCCGTTGGGGTTGCTAAAAGCAAGTTCTTACCATCTAGGGCAGGGCCTATCGCCATGGCTTGAGGGGGGTGCAGTGTAATGATTCCTTGTTGTTTCAAATGATTTACTATTCGAGAATCTAAACCTAGAGAACTTATCTTAGTAGGGGGTTCTCTGGGGTCCATGCGCTGTTGTATTGCTTCATTGTCCTAAAGCATGACGCGAGATGTCTTGATTCCGCATAGCCTAAGTGCTTAATCTCGATAGGTGGTTCATGGATGCAGGCGAAGGAGCGACCGATGTCCTTCAGAATTTAGAGGAAGAACCTGATGTCAATGATTGGGTAGAGATCTTTTGGGGATGTTTTCTAGTTGCTATTGGTTTGCATCGGTTGTTTCATCCCGGTGATTTACTAGATGACAGTGCAATGAGATGGATTGCAGGGGGTGTCGTTGGTCTAGGTATAGCTTGGATTGGACATGGTTTGAAGGATATGATGGTTAAGGAGACCAGAAGATCTACAGCGGCCCTCTTGAATGGAGACTCAAATCCATCTGTTGATTACAGCCTTATTCGAGATGTTCTATTACATCCGTCTGAATACCGCTCTTTCCTTCAATTTGCATATGAGCAAGCTTTCAGTGATGGAATACTAACTGAAGATGAAGTAGCTGAATTATCAGAGATTGCTAAGATTCTAGATCTTAATGATCCTGAGATTTCACGTATTGCTACAATTGCTGCCATTAATTCTGCCCTAGCAGATGGTCAGGTGAGTGAAGCCGAAAGAATCCTAATTCACCATGCTGCTACTCCTCTTGGATTCTCAGATGAGCAGTTTCAGGCTATCGATTCAGCCCTTGAAGACGGAATTATCGATGATAATGAACGAAAGATGTTGATGGACATGATTGGCGGACTTCAGAATGAAGAAGAGTGATTATTCTAACTTCATTCGTAGAATTATTTCTTCTGCCTTCTTTTTCTGACTAGAGGTAATGATACCTATTGTAAATAATAGTCCAAATCCTAAGCCTAGAGTAATACCAGAAAATAATGGGAATGAGGGTGCTCCTGATATTCCAGAAACAGTAGGTGTGATTGATGATGTGTGAGCCACACTAGTTCGTATTGACAAGTCAATTGCATCCAATCCACAATCACAATATGACACGGTAATTAACTCGGGAAGAAGTCTGATAGTGAAGTCATCCCATTCGTTCAAATCAACGGAATTTGGTCTTGTTGTCCAGACTCTATCTGAAACAGACCCCTCTCCCGCAGATTCAGTCATTACCCAATCAACATGAAGTAGCTCACCAATGGGTTTTTCATTTAAGATTAAACTTGCTTCAAGCAATAACAAATCTAAACTCAGAAGTCTTCCAGCTTTGAGTATGTACATTATTTGTTGATTTGAATCGAGAGTATGTCTCTTCATTTCATCAAATATCATCCGATCTAAATCAATGTCATTTAATTCATCAGTTTGTATTTGCCATCTACCATCTCCAGTAGGATGTATGGCATCAATGTGTAGTCTTACTGCAAATTTTTCTCCTGGTTCTGTTCCAAAAAAACCAGTGGCCATCTCGGCATCATCCTCTATTATTGATATCGCTACCAATTCAAGCCTATTCTCAATCCATTCATCTATTGAATTTTCTGTGTCATCAGGTAAGGTAGAAATTGTTGCTGCAAGAGGATTTGTAACAGAACCTATCACGATGAGAATCATTGAGAATGGGATGCCCCATTTTCGACTTGTCGGATTAATGATTGGCATCTTCAAAATCCATCCTGTTATGATGATTCCAACTCCTATTGAGATGATTGAACCACCTCCAATTCCACTAGATTCTTCACTTGCAGAAGTTTCTCCAATCCATCCCGTACCGGTTGGCCAACGAGCATCAAGTTCGAAATCACTCACTTCCATAGCACCCGTTCCAGGCAAGATTTCTTGAGCGGTCCAACTATAGATTCCAAATCTAGAAATTTCACCATAAAAACAAAGTCGTAATTGTGCTCTATCTTCAAGATTCCAAATAATTATGCTCTCAATTAAATCTCCTTCTTGAGTAGTTCTGAGTGATGGAGAAGGCTGAATCTGTCCATTAAGAGTATCCAGAATAGGAGTGATTTCAGTGATTGCAATTTCAGAAGGCATGGGGCTCCACGAGAGGTCCACTCTAAGTTCAGAAGCCCTTTCTCCAACACTAAATGTGAAACAGTCAATATCTTGTTCAATCAATGCTCCATTGATTTGATCACCTACTTCAATCGCTTTCGGCTCTGAAAATGAACTTGGTTCATCTATATCTACAGCTTGTTGATTCAATGACCATTGTATTGGAAGATCAAAATAAGTTGAACCGGAGAGTCCCAAATTCCAAGTTACTGGTCTATCAATTTCAAAAGATAATGTCAATTGAATCACATCATTAGGCGATAAAATTCGCCCGGAAGAAAGATCAATTTCTTGGTCTTCTAGCCGATATTCATTTGCAGATGAAAATGGTGTTTCAGTTTGACCTTCGATTAACCATTCATTGGTTGATGGCCCAATTGCTAAAATGATATTTAGATCAGGACGAATGTATTCACCAGGATCTTCTTCAATCACCAAATCAACAACCAATTCATCCATTGTAATTGGGATTAGTGCGTGAGATGATTGTGGAGGCGACATTATGAATTCAAATCGAATAATTTCGGGAGATAATGGAGATGCACTACTTTCAGTATTTTTAATTTCATTAATTCCAGTAATTGAATTGGTTAGTTGGCAGGTAGATTCATCGATACAGATAGCATTTAACAATGTTTTATTTGTAGATAATTCACCCACAACAGTCGGTGAAAAACTAATCAAAAAGATAACCAATAGAAGGGAAACATTTCGTTGTATAACTCCCTTCATACCGTTTCCTCTTCACGATATATGATGAGTTTGTCCCACTGGTGAATCAATTAGAGTGACCTTACATTTTCTGCATAGATATCTGCCATTACTTTTCCTTGTTCTAGGGTGTTGCTTGTTGCATTGTGGACATGTCCAAAACCATTTTGCGGCTCGATTCCTAAGATATTTTCCGAATTTTTTACCCGCGTTCTTTGCATCTTCATCTGGCCATAAATTTTCTAATTGTCGAAAGACGGAATCATGTCTAATATTTCCTATAGCATGTAAGTATTCATGAAACATTAGAAAGCGAGCATAATAAATCCATTTTTCATTGAGTGCTTCAGGATGAATAGCCACTTCTTTTACATCTTCGATTGATTTCTTGTAACCCTTTGGCCCTGGTTTAAATCGACATACTGCGTGCATTCTAGTGGCATTTCTTCTAATCAGTCCAAGAGGTATTTTCATCAATTTTTTCTCTTCTTCTTGATTGATTAATTCTAAAATTCGCATTACTGGAAGAACAAGACCTCGTATCTCTTCCAGTTGTTGATTACTCATTTTATTTCCTCAGTTCCATCTATGATATGCAGGATGTCCTTCCTTTACGGCTACGAATAGCCCTTCACCTTTAGCACAAAGTTTGTCGTTAGCAAACATCTCCATCCTGATCGATGCTCTATCTTCTAGAAGTTCAGTAACTTCACTCGTAATAGTTAGATTTGCTCCATGAGGTGTTGGCCTTCTTAGTTGAACATTATAATTGGCAGTAACAGTACAAGGAGGTTCAGTATCTCCATGTAAATCCATGATTGCCATTGCAGCAGTCCAATTTCCATGACAATCAAGCAACGTACCGATGATTCCACCATTCACCATTCCTGGGAATGCTTGGTGATGTTCTTCTGTTTTGAATGACATTTTAAGTCCAAATTCCATATCTTCACGTTTGAATGAACGAATTCTCAATCCATCTTTATTTGCAGGCCCACAACCGAAGCAAATTGAATTCGGCGCATGTATTTCTTGCACTGACGCTTCCTCTTCCATGATTGTTGACTAATTGCACGGTCCTTGAGTTTCGGGGTCCAAGAAATACGAATTTTCTCATTAATTGGACATTAGGGTTCAAAGACCCAGAAATACCCCCTTCCTACTGGAGAATATCTTTTGGCGTCTAGAAAGGAGAAGGCAGGGGCTTCCAAGAAGCCGTCTACCAAAGTTTCTAATCAACTTCCAAGAAGCAGACGAGCTAAGGTTGAGAAGGCACTAGAGAAAAAAGAGAATCCTTTGGGTTCATTAAAATCTAAGAAGAAGCCCAAAACACATCGTTTCGCGAGAACTAGGACCAAACCAGGTGAAATGCGAACAATCAGATTTCCACTTCTTGAAACTTCTATGGGCGATCCTTGGCCAATTCGTGTAACAGTAATTCATGGGACAAGGCCTGGCCCTGTTCTTACTTTATTGGGGGCAGTTCATGGAGATGAATTGGTTGGTCCGATGGCTTTGACTCATCTTTTGGGCTCATCTTTTTCGGGTTCAGATAAACCATTAGATCCACATTCACTTGCAGGAACAATACGTATTGTTCCTGTAATCAATCTACCCGGATACCGAATGAGAAGTAGATATTTTCCAGATGGTAGAGATTTGAATAGAGAATCACCTGGGACTGAAACTGGAAATACCACCTCTAGAGTAGCGAATCGAATTTTCCAGAACATTATTTCAGGTTCAGATTACGTAATCGATCTTCACACTGCTGCCAGGGGTAGGACAAATTTACCTCAAATTCGTGCAGATCTTGCAGATGCTCCTAGTAATATGATTGCTCGAGGATTTGGGATTGAGGTTATCTTGGATTCATTAGGCCCTAGAGGCTCGTTCCGCCGTTCAGCAAATGAAATGGGTATAGGGTATGCTACCTATGAGGGCGGTGGTGCCAATACATCAGATGCTGGGGCGGTCCAGGTTGCACTTTATGGGATTCTAAATGTCATGCGTTCATTGTCAATGATTTCAGGACAACCATCTAGGCCCAGAGCTCGCTTACTTGCACATGGATCAACATGGATCAGAGCAGATCAAGGAGGTTTACTCGATATGAGGGCTCCAGCAGGTCGTTTTGTGGAAGAGGGAGAAGTAGTGGCTACAATTACAGATCCTGAGCGTCCTGGTGCAATAGACAATGTCCTTTCTCCAAGTCGTGGATTGTTGATCTGTACGGCTACTAATCCCTATGTGAATTCTGGAGCACCTGTTGGGCACCTCCTACCGATACATAGAGGAATTAGAGCGGTTGAATCTATGTTGGATAAAGATCGGCAACTCATTCCTTCTGGAACTGATGGGGATCCACCTTGGAGAGAGGAAACCGAGGTCGATGAGATTGAGGTAGAAGGAGAATGGGTTGCTGGAAATGTAGATGGAGGTTGGCATTCTGAAATCAATTCACCACCTCCTTCTGTATCTGCAGAAGAAGAAGCGGCAGAGTCTTGAGCACGGTCAAAACCTTTCGTCATTGAATTCGGGAGCTCTTGGAACTTGATTACCCTCCAAAGAAATCTTTCTTCTTTCATGAATGGGTGGTGGTGTCCAAGCATTTACAGATTTCTTTTCCTTAGAATTTCTAGTCATTAGTATTACTATTAGTAATACAACAAAGACTCCAAGAATGAGCAATAGAATTTCCATTGAGATGGGTAAATCATTTATGGAACTAGAGTCTTCTTCTCTAGAATCAGATTTCTCATCTTCATCATCGTCAATTATTGGTTCAGGTTCAGGCTGTGGTTCAGGTTCAGGCTGTGGTTCAGGTTCTGGGGGAGTATTGGCAATTAGTCGAACAGTCCAACTTAACTCAATGGTTCCATTTACATCTTCTAGAATAACCTTGAAAACCACGGTCAATCTTCCTTGGACACAAGATGTTGCTTCAAAATCATCCTTAGGGTTATTACAATCGATAATTGGAATAATCAAATCCGAAGCAGTTCCGTTGATGATTTCGGAATCACGATACCAAGTCTCATTTAGTTCAACACCAGCAGGAGCTCCTGTCCATGAGAAAGTGATTGAATTATCTGTAATTATATGTTCAAAGAAATTTGAATTTGGATTTTGTATAAGCGCGGCACCTCGATCAACATCTTCGTCTACTATCGAATCACAATCATCATCCATTCCATTCCACATTTCAGTAGCACCTGGATAAATTGAAGCATTAATGTCATTGCAATCAAAGAGCCACAGGACTCCATCGTTATCTGCATCAATTTCAGGAGTTAACGGATCAGTTGAATGAATATTTACTTCTTCTCCATCATTTAGGCTATCTCCATCCGTATCGTTAGCATTTGGGTTAGTATTGTGGACATGAAATTCATCATGATCGTATAAACCATCACCATCTGAATCTAGGGTAAGGAAATTTTCATCAATTTCAGAATCACAATCTTGATCAATTCCATCTAAGATTTCAATTGCACTAGGATTTATTGATGCATTTGAATCCACACAATCTTGGAACCAATAATATCCATCACTATCCGCATCTTGATCTGCAACTAATGGGTCAGTTGAGTATAGGATTACTTCGTCACCATCAGAAAGGCCATCACTATCCGTATCTGGATTATTAGGATCTGTAAGATGGATATGGTACTCATCGTAGTCGTTTAGCCCATCATTATCTGCATCTATGAATTCAAACCCTTCATCAATCAATGAATCACAATCATCATCAATCCCATTAAGAAATTCTGGTCTTCCAGGATTAATGTTGGGGTCATTATCATCACAATCTGCAAACCAGTAGTATAAATCTGAATCTGCATCTATATCCACGACGAGAGGGTCACTTCCATGGATAAGGACCTCTGCCCCATCTGTAAGTCCATCTCCATCAGTATCTTGTAAATTTGGATTCGTTGAATTAACTAATACTTCGGTTCCATCATCCAACCCATCTCCATCTGAGTCAGGGTTATTTGGGTCAGTAGATTCATTCAATATTTCATCACCGTCATTCAATCCATCGCCATCTGTATCTGCAAGCGAAGGATTTGTGTTGTGAATATTGGTTTCATTGACATCTGTAAGTCCATCTCCATCGGTATCTCGATACTCATCAACACCATAGAAGTCCAAATGCCAGTCAACGAATGTACCTGTATCTCCGTTTGCCTTATCTTCAACTGAAAGAGTCCAATCTCCAAGAGCATATTCGTCAAGATGACGTACTGAACCAAATGACCAAGCAATGAAATCATTAGCATTATCTCCATGTTTATCACTTAGAATCGAATTTGTACCATCTGGAGAAGTTAGGATGATTTCTAAGTCACCACGTGCAGAATGAGTGATATTGACAACTATGTCCACATGCTCAATTTTGAGATCTTGGTTTACTGTAATGGTATCAGTAACTGGTGCTCCATTGTCGGGAATAGAAGTTCCGGGACTAGAAATTGAAGTACCAAACGAAATTTCATTTGACAATTTTGTCCAATTAGCAGCTAAAGTTACTGCAGCATGAGCATCAGCAGCACCAAATCCGTATTTATGTGAAATTTCGTGTCCTGCCCCATTGGTACTCCATGACGAATCACTAGCGTCATTTTTCTTAGCAGAATGAGCCAAAATTCCCATTACATCTCTTGCTGTCAAAGTAGGATCAACCTCTAGAATTAGTGCCGTAACTCCAGAAACTAGAGGGCAAGCAGCAGACGTACCTCCAAACGAAGGGGTGAAATCTCCAGAAGTATATCCTGGATTGCCGGGAAGATCAGCCGTGTAGAGACCTGAGTGTCCTACAATCCAGATATTCGCTCCATCTTCAGAAAATGATTTTTGCTTTCCATCATCACCGATTGCTCCGACAGCAATTGTTTGTCTAGCATTTGCATAGCCATCATAGTTGGAGTTATCATTAGCAGTGCCTCCGTTTCCTCCAGCCCATGTGATTACATTTCCGTATCCACTTCTACCTGAAGAGAAATCAGATTCTAATGCTGCAACAGTATAAGGTCCAGGGCCCGTTACAGACCATTGCCATCCATAATGTCCATCAGGAGGGCCCCACGAGTTACTGTAAATGTCATTATTATGATTATCTAAACTTAGAGCCTGAGCTTCCATTGCATCCGTATTTGAGCAAACAATCAGCCGCGAACCACTAGTGTTTGCTCCATATGCAACACCTGCTATGCCGAAACTGTTGTTTCCACGCCCAGCTGCAACTCCTGCAGAAGCGGTTCCATGAGCGTCATTCCCAGAAGGGGCGGGGTCTGCATCGTTACTGCAATAATCATAGGAACTAGATGATTGATACCCAGATGATAAATCAGAATGCGAATGAGCTAATCCATCATCAACAATTGAAATCTGAATTCCACTGCCATTTACGATATCCCAAGCGTCTGTAACATTTGCATCTACACCTACTGTCCCACCACTTTGTCCAGTATTATTCAAATGCCATTGTGAAGATAACAATGGGTCATTTAGCACTGCTCTAGTTTGATGTTGTTGTGGTCGATCGGGGAGACTTCTTTCGATTATTCCCTTTTCTTGTAAATTAGAGAGGATACTAGGAGCATTATTTGGGTTTTCAAAATTCCAAAACCAAGCTCCCTCAAGGAGAGGTGCTTCCTCTATTTCTATAGTTGAATCAATCCAAGGTTGAATTTCTTCAGGATTAATTGTAGTAATTACCAACCATTGTTCGGGTGGTTCTTCTGAAATAGAATTCTCAAACGCTTCAACTTGGAAGAAAGCCCTTTGAACAGCTCCAGAATAGGTATGGAAGATTTCTTCTGTTTGAGGGGGCATCTCTTGAGCGGATGCAAAAGGTGTCACCAGAGACAGTAACATCAGTGCAGTGAGGGTACACACTGTCCCGCGCATACCCACTCATGGGTTCCGAAGCGTCATAGTGGTTTGCTATGCTTCAAGGAACTGATTTACTTCAATTTTAACTTCTTCATCTGTCATTAAACGCCGTTGTGATTTGGCAACATCGAAGAGATGTGAAACTAAATTATCGTCTGCCTGATAGCCATTCTTTTCTAACCAAAATACAATGTTGGAACGTCCAGACATATGTCCAATTCTGATTATTTGCTCTAGCCCAAAGTCTTGAGCAGGTACTCCACTGTAAATTCTATCTGCAAGCCAATCATCACCCTTCTTCATTGCTTTAACAACTGCACTAGCATGAACTCCAGTTCCAGTTTCAAAAGCATCTTGGCCGAAGACAGGATAATTTCTTGGTAGATCAACCTCAACGTATTCGTTGGCCTTTCTCATGTACTCATTCAAAGAAGTAAGATCGTTATCTATAGCCCCCATTAGTTTCAGATTCACTAATGTCTGGTCAATTGGTGCATTACCTGCTCTTTCACCGACTCCTAATGCTGTACCATGAATAACGTCTGCACCTGCATAATATGCAGCGATATTGTTTGCAACACCCAGTCCACGATCTTGATGCCCATGCCAATTAACTTCGATATCCCTTCGCTTGAACCCAGCATCAGGAATTACTTCATCTTGGACGAAACGGAGTAATTGTTCAACTCCATTTGGAGTAACATGGCCACAAGTATCACACACACAGAGTCGATCTGCTCCAAGTTCGAGTGCCTTAGTATACACAGCTTTGATGTCTTCCGGTTTGGAACGAGTAGTATCTTCAGTAACAAACATCACTGGAATATCGTTGTCAACTGCGAATGTAATTGCTTTTTCTGCAGTAGAGATAATTTTCTCCATTGTCCAATTTTCTGTATATTGTCTAATAGGACTGGTGCCTAAGAAAGCACTTGCTTGTATAGGCATCTCATGACTAGCTTGGAGGTCAACCAAAGGCTCAATGTCTCCTACTACAGTTCTAACTGCACATCCTGGTCGAATGTCGTAGTCATTTTCTTTGATATGATTTAACATTGCATCGATATGGTTTACATGGAATGGACCTGCTCCCGGGAGGCCCAAATCTACTTTCTGAATACCTAATTTTTCCATATGGTCGAGCAACTCAATTTTTTCTTCAATTCTAGGATTTCTAGCAGATGGACTTTGTAGACCATCTCGAAGTGTTTCATCATCAAACCATATTGGATGAGGATGTGCGCTTTCATCTCTTGTGAAGTCATGTTGGATAACATTCCAATCATAGATTAGGTCCTTCTCGTCCATGGCGCTCCCCCCCTCTGGAACCATAGAGGCGAGACTATCGTATGAATGCCGCGCTCTAATTATCTGCCTTTAATCGAACTTCATTTCTGAAAATCATTGTACAAATGAGTACCAAGAATATCAATGAAGCAATGGTGTTTAGAGAAGAAATCACAAGTCCAATGAACATTAGTGCTAGATAATACAGAGAAATGCGGAAAGAGCGTGCTGCAGAAGGGATTCTTCCCTTTTCATCCATTTCTTCTGATACATCAATCATCAATAAACTGCGAAAATACCAGATTCCCAAAATCATTGCAATTGCTGTCCAAGTAACCGCACCTTCAGTACCTACTGCGTCTATATCCATCCAAGGAACTGCAGAAATTGCGATTAAAAGTAAACCGTAAATTTTCATTTCTAATAATGTTCGATCTGATCCCTTTACCCAAGGCATCATTGGCACTCCTACCTTTTTGTATTCAGATGAACGATACAATGCGAGAGCCCAGAAGTGAGGGGGAGTCCATAGGAAAATCAATGCAAACATCAACCAAGGAAGCGGATGCTCTCCTAGGAAAAATGGATTTGAAATGCTTAGTTCATTTGCTGGTATTGCTGCGGCCCAACCTATGAGTGGAGGAGTGGCCCCTGCAATTCCTCCAATTACAATATTTTGAGTAGAGGTTCTTTTCAACCACATGGTGTAAATTAGAACGTAAAATAGAATACTAAAACCGGACCAAAAAGCTGCAACTGCATTGGTCATTGCCATAAACCAAGCAACACCAAGAATTGAGATTGAAATACCAAACCAAAGAGCATTGTTTGGACTAACAGCTCCAGATGGAACAGGTCTTCTATCTGTTCTACTCATTTCGGGATCAATATCTCTATCATACCACATATTGATTGAATTCGCACCACCTGCAGTTAGTAGGCCACCAATGATTACAACAAACATAACCTGAACAGTATGAAGAAGATCCCATTCTCCACTTATTCTCCAATCTAAGGCATCATGGATTAAGACTGCACAGATTGCAGTAATTTGTAGGAGAACCAGAACTCTAGGTTTCATTAGGGCAACGTAGGCCCTGATTCCAGTGCTTTCCGGTTCACTCACGGCATCTCGTCCCATAACTCTGCATTGAATAATTGGGTCTATTGATGAGTAGATTCATCATTCCTCCTCCGAAATGTTTTTTCCATGAATATTTATGATTACCAATGCTGAAGAAAATAGTAAGAATGTAAGTGAAGCCAATAGAAGGTGCAATACAGATAACCATTCATAAAAACCAGATTCAACAGTCCAAGTGAGAATATATGCTGCACCGAGAATCATATTTAGAAAATAGGTAAATGATGCAAAATTTGCCACTCTTCGAATATAATTATCTTTTGATGCCCATTTTTCTTGCTTTCCAAACCAGATTAAAATCAAGAATACAGTAATTACTAGCCACCTATGAATCGCTTGAGATTGAATGATAATATCTTGAATAACTAAACCTAGACTTCCTGAGCATAGCGGCCATGAATTAGGAAATCCAGATACTCCACATGCTTCATTTGCGCCTTCAGTAGTTGAAACAAATGCCCCCACTAACAATACTGCAAGAGAACCGAAGGTAGCAATTGCCAATCTGCTTGTTGTTTTTTCGCCTATAGTAATCTCTATTTCTTTTCCAATATCTTTTCGCCAAGAAAAATGTAATGCAATCAGAGAAAGAGTGAAAATTAATGCTGAAATTAGGTGGAGAGCAACAGACCAATGCTCATTATCCCATTTTACAGTCAGATATCCGATGAAGCCTTGCCAGATGACTAATCCTAGTGAAAGAGCCGATAATTGATATGATCGATTTGAGAGAGAATCACGTTGCCTTCTCACAATAAAGAATTGAAGAATAACTAGAGGACCAAGAACTGAACCAGCTAGTAGTCGATGAAACCATTCTGTGAATATTTGAAAACTAGTGTAGCGATGATTTTCTCCTCGTGAGTCTATCTCTTCAGGGTTTTGATCCCACCACGCACCTTGTTCTTCTTCCGATATATCGAACCCCCATGTTCCAAAGCATAGAGGCCAGTCAGGACATGATTCTCCAGCATCATAGATTCGAATTGTTCCACCAACTGCGATTACTGTTGCAGTAATTAGAATCAGCACCATTGGAAGATGATTCCATTGAATCTTCCGTGGTTCCATGAATGTCGGAGGGCAGAGGGGTATTTCAACGCCTGATGGCTCCCATGGTTGTGCGTTTCGATTTGTCTATGGTTTTGCTTCTCGCGGCACTTCTCATAATTCCATCTTCAAGTGTGGCTGCGCCCGTTGAAGTGGACAATTCACTCGGTCTTGATGCACCTGGCAGAATTGTCGATGCAGTTGTTTTAGACATCAACGGAACTGAAGGTGATGGCGATAATTCCCGAAGGGCCCCTTTGGTAATCGAATTACATACTGCGACATGGTGCAGTCCTTGTCGACAGGCAGAAGTAGAATTGAATGAATTACTCAATGTTTGGCCAAATTTAATTGCCCTTCATCATCATTCATCTGAACTTGATTCTCTATCAATTGAGGTGAGTAATCAGACAAAATTCAACCAAGGTGTTTTGGGTTATCCTACAATAGTAATTGATGGTCGATGGTCTCTTAATGGAAGTAATCAGAGTCAAGATTTGTTTGAACTTGTTGCTGAATTAACTTCTGAAGGAGGAGCAAGGGCATCTGTTTCAAGTGATCTTAGGATTGAAAACTGGAGCGTGAGTGAAGGTATGATTTCCGTCAATCTCAATGTTTCTGATCCTACATTAGAGGTGGATGTATTCTATGTGATTGATGGTGTCAATTATGCTGCCTTAGGTTTGTTATCAGATGTGGTAGTCGCAGGACAAGTCAATGTTGAAGTGAATTCTACCGTGATGATTTCATTGAATGGGTCTCGGGCAAGTTCAATCGGTGATCCAGGACAATTGGTGGTTGTTGCTCGAAATCCAGGAAATACATCTTTAGTTTCTGGTTCTGATCGTCCACTTAATGGCGGCTTCCTTTCTGCACCTGTTGATGCTTCACCCACAACATTGTTTGAAGAAAGTAGATGGTTAGTATGGTTGATTTTACTTGGGGGAGTTGCCGCCCTTCTTCCTGCTTTACAGCATACGTTGCCACTGCTTTGGTCTAAAAGACAAACAAATGAAGAAGAATAATCATTCGTGAGGAGCGATATCCATAGGCAATAGGTGTCGCTCGTATTCCAGCATAGCTATCTTCTGAGGATCTAGTACAAATCGAGTGTTCGAACCTTCGACTCCATACAATTGGATAAGTTCCTCTTTGAAATGTTCTCTGAGGTCATCTTCACTTACGTGAATAGGGGCTCCCATGCTGATTTGTAATGCTCTAGCACCAATAATCCGTGCCTTCTCAAATCTGGTGTGTTCGCGTATTGGCTTGACCATCTTGTATCACCTGACAGCCCTCCGAACTTCGGCCCTGCCATAAGGGCTGCGCCTCAATGAAATATTCATTCTACACGTTCAATTAGCATGGCAACTGCATTTCCGCCACCTAAACATAGTGAAACAATGCCCTTGCTGCCTTCGATTCTTCTTAGTATACCTAACATTGTAATTAGGCAACGAGTTCCGGATGAGCCCAAAGGATGACCTAGACTTACTGCGCCGCCGTTAAGGTTGAATCTGTCATCTGGAATCCCAATTTCATTTGCAACTGCGCATGAAGCGGATGCAAATGCTTCATTGTGCTCATATGCATCAATATCCATTATTGCAAGTTCATTTCTTTCAAGAAGGGTATTGATTGCAGGAATTGGAGCATACATCACACGTTTTGGTTCAACTCCACTTGTGCATTGATCAATGATTTTTGCCAAAATAGTCCAACCTTGTTGAATAGCAAATTCCTCATCAGCAACTAATACAGCACTTGCTCCGTCGTTCAGAGTAGAGGCATTACCTGCAGTAATTTTTCCATCTTTCTGAAATACGCTTCTAAGTTCTCCAAGAGTATCAGTATTACTGTTTTCTCTAATTCCTTCATCAATTCGAACTTCAATTAATCCTGCATCAGTATGTACGTTTACAGGAACAATTTCCCAATCAAACCATCCATTATCTCTAGCAGTAGCAGCTCTTTCATGTGATCTAACTGCGAATTGATCCATTTCCTGCCGTGAAATCGAGCATTCATCTGCAATGACTTCTCCAGTATTGCCCATATGCATATCATTGTAGACATCCCATAGTCCGTCATGAACCATTGAATGAATTAATGAATCCTCATCTACATCTTCACCTCTACGATGTCCTCGAATTAGATGTGGAGCATTGGTCATACTCTCCATTCCTCCAGCAATCACAGCCCTATATTCTCCTGCTCGAATTGCTGAAGATGCAATCATTACTGATTTGAGACTAGATCCACAGACCTTGTTGATTGTTGTACTAGGAGTTGAAACTGGCAAACCAGCTCCAAGAGCTACTTGTCTCGCAGGGTTTTGTCCTGCTCCAGCTTGCAAAACTTGCCCCATTAGTACTTCATCGATGACTCCACTTTCAGGGTCTATTCCGCTATTCTGAATTAATCCCTTTACAGCACATATCCCAAGGTCGACAGCACTCATTTCAGAGAAAACACCTCTAAATCGTCCTATTGGAGTTCGCGCAACAGCGCAAATCACAGGTGTTCTCATGGCACTAGTACAGACCATTAAGGGAAGAACCTTCGTTTTGATTAAGCAAATCCGTAGAATTCTGGATTAATTAATTCAGGTCGAAGATCTGAGCGAATCAAAATCGTACGAACTGACCACAAATCGGTGAATACTCTGTAGGAGGTAGTAGCATCAAGATAATCGACACCAGATGATCCGCCAGTTCCAATTCTTCTACCTATTATTCGTTCTACCATTCTGGCATGACTATGTCTCCATTTTACCATTGCTTCTTCCAATTCAATCATACGATCTATCAACGTTCTAGGCCATGATAAGAGAGGTAAATCTCTGTATGATTCTATGAACAATAGACCCGCGCGCGACCTATCGATTTCCCCCGCAGGCATTAGAAAATCCCTTGCTCCCTGTGCAATAGAAGCAAAGCGTGCTTTCATCGCTTCTGAATCTCCCATTCCCCATTTTGACATTCGTGCAGCCATTTGTTCTCCATGTTTTACTTGAGCAGAAATATGATTCTCAACATACGCTCTGACAACCTCATCATCGCCATCATCTTCAGGTGATGAACCCATAATTGGAGTTCTATTGAGCCACGCTCGAGCAGTGTCCCACAAACTATCTTCATTCATTCTAGATTCTAATCGTTTGAGGGCCTTCGCACCATTTTCTGATTCTTGAGCCATTTTTCTGAATCGAGCCAAAGGGTCCATTCCACTTGTTCTTTGTTCGTTTGAAAGACCAATTAGAATTTCTAATTCTCTCATCTGGTATGATTCGAATCCGGAAGCGCTCCCTAATCCATCTCTGAAAACGAGAAAATCTTGAGGAGAAAGTGTTTCCATTACCGTCCATTGTTGAGCCATAAGTCGAAAGATCTCAGTGACTCTACCTAGTCGATGAACCACAGATGGAATCATTTCTTCTGCAACTTGCTTTGACGAAAGAGTATCTCTAGATTCTGCTAGTTCTCTAATTACTTGTTTGAACCAGAGTTCAAATGTTTGATGGACAACCATAAAATGCATTTCATCTGCAGAGATGTTTTCATCTCCTTGCAATGAAAGCAACCCTTCTAGATTGAGATAATCCCCATAACTGGGTCGCTCGCGAGAACCTCCGCCCATGAACTCCATCTGTGGGGTCGGTTTGTAATGCATTTCGACGATGCTCAAATCTTTTCTTTGGACAATCGTCAATAACCACATACTTGACCGGTTCCTAATGGCAGTAGGCGTAATTCCACTTTCCGAGTGGGTCAAATCGTACGACTGCTCAGCGATTACTATTGCAGTAGTGGCCTCACATTCGTCCTTGCAGATACTTCATGGGGCTCGCCAAGAAGGATTTCGAACATTGGGAATTTGTGTTGGAGAAGAACGACGCAAGATGTACAGTGCTTTTCCCGGTGCAGAACCTGATGAGTGGTTGGTTCTAGATGATTACAAGCAGTTAATGGATTATGCAGAATATCTTCGAGAAAGAAATGTCATAATGATTCCTCATGGGTCTTTGGTTGAATATCTTGGACCAAAATTGTTCCAAGAACTAGAGGTTCCTACATTCGGAAATCGAAATATTTTGGAATGGGAAGGAAGTCGAGAACGTCAGAGAATTTGGCTTGAATCTGGAGGCTGTGAAATGCCAAAAGTAATTGATGATCCGAAAGATATTGATGGACCTGTAATTGTAAAATATGCTGGAGCTAAAGGCGGAAGAGGCTATTTTGTCGCACGAAATTTTAGAGATTTCAGAAGAAATGTGGATCTTGAAGAAGAGTTTACAATTCAAGAATATGTTTTGGGAACTAGGTATTATTTCCAGTTCTTTTTTGATCCGATTCCAGATGATGGATACCAGGTTGAAGGAATGGGTAATCATTCAAATCAATCGTTGGGCCGATTGGAATTGATGAGTATAGATCGTCGCGATGAGGCAAATGTCGATGAGTTTTACAAATTAGGAAGTCTAAGAGATCTTAGAGATATGGGCCTCGAACCTTCATTCGTGGTAACCGGTAATACGCCTGCAGTTCTTCGAGAATCTCTTCTTCCTCAGGCGTTTAAATTAGGAGAGGGAGCAGTTGCAGCATCTATGGAATTAGAAGGAGGGGGCAAGGGGATGATTGGTCCTTTTTGTCTTGAAACAATTGTAACTGATCAATTAGAGTTTAGAGTGTTTGAAGTTAGTGCAAGAATTGTAGCAGGAAGCAATGTAGCAATTGGGGGTTCTCCTTATTCTGATATCAATGAACCAGGAATAAGTACTGGTCAACGAGTTTCACGTTGCATCAAGAAGGCTATCGAAAAGGATAGACTTCTCGAGGTTCTATCTTGATTATTTTTTTGAGATTAATCCATGATCTTCTACGATATTGAGATTACCTGGGGGTAGACTTCCCAGTATGTCGTCTTGAACAAGTCCAGTTGCCTTTGCAATACGATTTGCAATGGTGTCCTTTTTCTCAATTCCTGGTTGCATTCTTATCCAACGTTCACATATTTTTGAAATGGTTGCATGTGTCCCTACCAACGGCAATGGGATTCCATTGATAGCAACTACACCTAGGCATAATTCAGTAGGCATATTTCGATACCATGTTCGTTGCCCTCGAATTACAAATGCCCCCCTTCCTAATGCTTCTCCAGTTTCAGCGGTCTTAGAAACCTGAGTTGATCGAACATGGAATGCAGTGGCAGCACCACCTCCTGAACCCCAGGCACGTGACCAACAGATGGCGATTTGAGCTGCTTCAACAAGAACATCTTCACTTGGTTCTCCTAATTCATTGGATTGGGTTAATCGTAGAGATGGAACATGTTCAGGAAGTGTTGGATTTGGTGCAGAATCGTCTTGGAAACCTTCAGCAATTCGCAGAGAACATGATGGTGCTCCATGCAAATCTGCATGGAAATATAGGTCATCCTTTCCTAGATGCTTCTTGACTACAGTATCGTTGCCTCTAGCATCTCTTCCTCCTACCATCAGTCGACCGTCTCCAAGGACTGTCCATCTATATCGTTCAAACCACAGTCGTTTTGACCGCTTTACTTTTCCAACTCTACCTGCTGCCTCATCCTTTGCACGTTGCTTCTCTTCCTTCCTTTGTTTTCTTGATGTATCTTCCAAGGCCTTTTCAGCTCCTTTGGATTTATCTTTGAACGTTCTAGCTGTTGCAAAATATCTCTGAGCGTTTTGATGAACGGTTTCATCAACATACAATTCGATTCTTTTTCCTGGTTTTCCATCTTCATTCGGTAGATATGCCATCATTGTTCGATTGGCTGGATTAACAGATTCAATCCATTCTATGCCTTTCAATAACGATTTCACACCATCCCAACCTTTAGCATCAATCGCAGAACGCATTTGTTCTAGGATTTGGTCGACGTGCACATAATTATCTGTAATTGATTGTGCTTTTTCTTGGCTCTTGATTGCCTTCTTTTGGAAAGCATCAATCGCTCCTTCTTGTTGCACTGCTCTCCTTCCAAGTTGACTTCCAACAGTTTCTTCTGCATCTCCTGCTTCAATCATTTTCTCCATTTCTCTTCGAGCATAAGCTGCCGCATCATGTGCACCCCACCACGTATCTGCAGCAGCAGATAGAGAGGGATATTCAATTCTCAAACTAGATTCTAAGTGTGCTAAATTTACTGGAGCAGCCTCGATAAAAGGTGGAATTTCTCCTGCTGAAACTCCATTTTGAATTATCTCCAACGAATCCAAATCCTTTGCCCATCCAAATGCGACGGAATTATCGATTCTAGAAAGCAAATTGGTTAGTTCATTTAGGATTGAACCGCATTGTGAGTCATTTAGTTCATTTACTGGCATATTTGGGTTAATTTCGATTTGTTTACAAACTGCATTTGCATATCCTCTTCCAAGATTTGCTTTTGCTGCTAATGTGCGAACTATATCCGAATCACTTGAATTAAGAATTTCAAAAAGCGCATCTTCACTTAGTTCTCTAGGGTCAACTTGTGAAGGTGGCCATTCGTAAACAGATCCTCGTTTCAGAGTTCGAGATGCGTATTCAGTTGATGTAAGTGGTTGAATGATAACTCCTTCAGGGTCTAGAAGAATTACATTTCCGTCACGAAACATCTCAATTACAAGACGGTGTATTCCAGATGCTGTGTCAATATGCAACGTAATAATCCGATCAAATCCATGCTGATTTACATCTACCAATCTACCATTTCCTAGATGTTTCCTTAGTACCATTGCGAAAGGAGAAGGCGTCATCGGCATTGGCCTATCTCGATCCGAAAGGTAGAGCCGTTTTCCTCGTACAATTACCAAATCCGACGCCCCTTCTTCTTTGGAATTTAATCGAATCATCACCTGTTCCCAATGTGGTTGGTAGGATTTTCTGATTCTAGCGCCAATATGTTTCCTCAATTCCAATACCATTCGAGCAATATCGAAACTCGAAGAGTGCTCACGCATCGCGACCGCCAACATAACGAGCCTCGATGGACCTTCAATAGGGAATCGCTTGAATAACCGTGAAAGTTCCTTACTGGCTGTGCAACCTACAGTGCCGATAACTGGTTTTAGTCGGGGTTTCAATATGAATTTGAAACCAGTCCCTCGCTTAGACCGTAAAGAAGCAAGCCCAGAAAGCCAAGGTGAAAATGATCCAGGAGTGAGATGCTTCTGGTATAGTCCAATGATGAAAATTTCTGATGGAAAGATGATAAAAAATGAGGATTGGGGTATTCATGTTGAATCTGATTGTCTCGCAGAATTATCAGCTTTGGTTGCAGGACAAATGGAAGAAGATGGAGTCGTAAATGCAGAATATTTGGCAATGGATCTTTGTTTTCTTTTTGGTTTCGATCATGAATACTTCCATCATTGTACCGATTCTGCTTTAACATCTCATCTTCAGAGAATCTACGAAGTAGAAGGTTCAATTCCCGAAGAATCAAAAATCTATAGAACAGAATACTCAAAACTTATCGATAAAGAAAAAAAGAATTGGATTTTAGTTCAAGAAACATTAGCAAATGCACATATTGTTCGAGATCCTACACGATTGGGGGGCCTCAGAGAAGCCTTCCTTCGTTATGGATTGCTGCCTCAACCGGATGATTGGAAAAGAGGGCCATATGCACTATGGGATAGAGCTGCTTTTGACCCTCGAGTGTTCAATGCTGTGAGTCATTTTGTTTGGCTTCAATATCTAACTGGAAAGGTTGATCCTTGTGAAATTTGGTCTAAGGTAGAAGAAATATGCGATGAAGGTGGAAATGATGCTGGATTTGAAGCAGTTGTAAATGAAATAGTCCAAGCAGTATATCCTGAAGATATTGAGAAAGATGAGTTGACTCATATTTTGAATCGAGATGGCGTTAGTGTACCTATTTCCTTTGGCGGTTTTCAACAAGGTTTACTTCGAAGATTGGAAGTTCCATTACGTGTTCATGGAAGCCAATCATCAATGATTATAGAAAGATACGGAATCGATAATCCTGAATGGCCATATGGTATTATCGAAGGACTATATTCTCATTTTCGTATTGCAGAAGTTCCAAATGAATCAGATGATCCATTTGGTGACGATGATGACTTTGAGCTAATTCCTTAATCAGGCCGTAAACATTGGATAATCTTTGAAATAGGTGAAAATCCACTGGTTAAGGCAGCACCCACCATAAAACGAGCGGTGCAAGTATCGGGGGCACTATGACACTTATCCAGAAAGTTATGGGTCTTTCTTCCTTTGTTTTCCAACCTTTATTCTTGACAAAAACTCCTCCATGATAGAGGTTATATATTGACATGCCAAAAAAGAATAATGCTATCGCTATAACAAGTTGCAATTTCATATCTACTATCTCGGTTAACTAAAACTAATTGATTGAAGTTATAATATTTTAGCAATCAAAAGCATATACAAATTCATTCGGATAACCCCTTGCAACTTATCCGAATCATTTTGTTTATGGTCTACGGACAACGAATGCGATAAGGATTGAAATTGCAATTATTTCTGCTCCAAATCCTGGAACAGAATTTTCAGGTTCAGGATCATCAGGATTCCAAGGCAAGATAATATTGGTCATATTGTCTCCATCTGCCACTGTAAATACGAGCGTAGAACCTGTAGTAACGGTCAATTCTTCAGGTTCAATATCTAGGGATGAAACTGTAATATTGTATGTCTGGGCATCTCCTTGAACCACCTTTAGTTCTAGTGTACCTCCTTGATTTAATCCGTAGAAAGTATGGACGATATTTTTGTCAGTCACAGTCTCATAACGACAAGCAAGGTTATTCAAACACGTTTTATCCATCCAATTCGGAAGAGTGTATTCGTAAGTTTGACTTGGATCCATCATTGTATCTTCTTCTGGACCTGGGATGTAGATCTCGGCTGAAACAGCTGGAATAGAGATTAACAGAGCCCCCAATGCCAACCATAGGACTCCACGCATACCTCAGTCTAAACTCCCACAGTTATTGGTCTGTCGCTATTGATTGCGTTTGTGTCGTGATTCAACACTTTGAATCCAATCTTCGATGATTGGCATGATATCTGCTTCATGAGCGAATTGGTTACTTGGTACCTCTACAACTTCTCCATTGGGTAGGATTTCTGCAATCTTTAGTGCATCATCATGTGCATGTAATGCATCTGATTCTGCTACACAAATGGCTATTGGAGCGGTTACAGTTTCAAGATCGGGCCAAATGGAATATGCACGATTTGCTTTGGTTGACAGTTTCAATCGTCGCATATCTGCATTTTTCATTGTTCGAGTGTACCTTTTTTTCTGACCTGGTTCTTTGACCTTCCATTTCATGTAAGGAATAGCAATCATGCTCATCATTGGAGGATAGAACCACCAAGGCATACTTGTCATGATTACCATCCACCAAGGGAAACGAAATTCTGCGTTTGGGGCGAGTAAGAATGCTGAATTTACTTCTAAATCACCTTTCTTGATTCCTTCAATCACACTTGTAGATCCAAGAGATGAAGCAAACCAATCACATTCTGCAGGGTTTAGATTTAGATTCCTTACGACTGCATCCATATCACGTGCATGATTTGGAATTTCATAGTCGTATGATTTCTCTTTATGTCCATCAGGACTCTGGGTGAAATTTTTCTCCCGAGTTTCAATATAATGCACAGGACGATGTTGTACCCATTCTGCTAGAAGTGGTATCCACCCCTCTACAACAGAGGTCCAGCCTGGGATGACGATGACTGGTCTTTCGTTTGCTGCTTTTGAATTGTTAGGGGTCCAAGAAAATACATTGAGGAGCCATCCATCTGAACCTTCAACCATCTTCCCTTCAAATTTTGAGGAAGTGGAACCTAAGGGGTCCTCCATGACCATTGATACGATTCATATCGAATGATGGTGTCGCTCAATTTAGACTAATTAGGTAAGACTTGAGATGTATTAGGTCCTCCGACGGTTGTGCGTGTACTCTCTGTTCTACTCGTTTTGGTGCTTATTGCCCCAATAGTAAATGCGCAAAGCCTCAATGAAGCGTTACAAGAGTGCCCAGGTACAATGATTGGAAGTACACAACCAACTCAAATTCATCTCCAAGCAACCAATGATCCAACCACGATGAATGTGATTTGGGCAACAAATGCTCGTTCGATGGGGGAAGTTGAATGGAATGATCAGACTGCATCAAGTTCTGACTATTGTTACAATCATGATATTGCTTTTCATATGGCTACGATGACAGATTTAGTTCCTGGTGAAGAAGTGACATATCGAGTTGGAAGTGGAGGTACTTGGTCAAATGATTATTCATTTACTCCAATAGATCCAACATCTAATTATTTCGAATGGATCTCAATTGCAGATCATGGCGATTCTAGTGAAGCTATGGATGTTAGTGATGCTATTATTGCAGATAACACTGCTCAGATCGTTACTATTTCTGGCGATATATCCTATGCAGATGGTGAACAATCTACTTGGGATGATTGGTTCAATTATCAACAAGATAGTATGGCTAGAATTCCTTGGATTACTGCTGTAGGTAATCATGAGAATGAACCTGGATTTGAATTCACTCCATATGAGCATCGGTTCGATTCAGATGGAGAAATAGAATCAGAAACGTTCTGGTATAGTCGAAATTATCCTGGCGTTCATATGGTTTTCATGTCTACAGAGCATGATTTCAATGCAGGTAGTGCACAGTACAACTGGTTGCAACAAGATCTTTCTTCTGTAGATCGGGCCGTAACTCCATTTGTGATTGTTTATGGGCACAGCCCAATGTATTCCAGTAACAGTTACCATGGCTCTGAGATTGAATTAAGAGACTCTCTAGAAAGCCTATATGTTGAGAAAGGGGTAGATTTCGTCATTGCAGGACATGATCACTTCTACGAAAGAACATGGCCAGTTAATTCTGAAACGGTTATTGACACTGGAATAGATGGGCTGTTTGCCCGTGGTCAAGCTCCAATTCATTTAGTGATTGGAATGGCAGGCCGTTCGGCGTACGAAGATCTCGATGAACCTCAACCTGAATGGAGTGCATTTAGAGAGAACAGTACGTATGGTTGGACGAAATGGAAATATGACGGAGATAAGAGAGAGATTAGTGTGACTCACTATAGGATTGATGGAACTGTTGGCGATGAATTTCGTCTCCAAGAGGCACCATTTACGGTTGAATCAGATGACGAATTCCTTGGAGTTCCAGGTTTCACTTCTTTACTTCCAATACTTGCAATGCTTGGTGCTGCAATGCAAACATTCACTAGAAGTCAATCCCAAGACTATCCAATCCTACAGCAAGAATAGCAAAAATCACAAAGAGAATGAAGAAAGCGACTGGAGCAACAAATACTCCTGTAATCGTGCCCCATGCCAACATGTTATCTCCACGATTAAATCCCCAAATAATCGACCCAATAATTAGCACTGGAATCAATAGAAGAATCAAATTCTGAATCTGTATTAATGTATTTTCAATCGCCGGATCTGGTTGATAATCGACTCCAATATGGGTGACCTCAAATCCCTTATTTGCCGTAATATTCTCATGAAAAGCGAATTCAAAATAGGTTCCATTTTGTCTCCAAAATATATCCGGAAATACGGTACACCTGCCCATATTACTCCAAGGTCCTGTATTCCGATCTTCGTAGTCAAATTCACAATGTTCATCATCGAATTCAATGTATATCACTTCGATTCTGCTATTTGTTTCTCCATCACTTTCGATTAGTATATTGAATTCTGATCGAAAAATAGTATAATTTTGTTCAGAGATTATGCTTGTACCCTCAAGATCAATTTCATTCTCCTCTTTCTGCTCTGAACCAAAAAATCCACCTTCCTGTCCCACTGGAATACTCTGCTCTATTCCAATTAATACTCCACAAAGTAATGGTATGCCAATTAAACCAATTAAGAACCAACCCCATGATTTGGATTTAGGAACATTAGGGTCTTCTGTTTGAGTTAATACGGTTGATTCCATATTCATTATTTCAGAAGGTTTTCCTGAAAGGATTACAGTTTCAGGCTCCGTATTTTCATCCATTTATTTCCCATCCTTCGGTTGTTTTTTTGATCCTTCCCGATCGTTCATGTGATTTAAGATGTGAAAGTGTCTGGTCAACCTTCAACATCGGATGCGCATCTGGTGTATCTGAATATGCATAATTAGCAATATCTTGGATAGAAGTAATGCCTTGATTGAGAGCCTCAAGGACTCGATTATGTCTTCCTTCTCTGTGGGAAATATAACGATCCAATAACTTGGCCGGACGATGAGTGAAGGGTCCATGGGCAGGAAATAGCATCGTTGAATCAAGAGCACGAATTCGCCTCAAACTTTCGATATAATCGTCCATATCTCCATCAGTAGAAGGAACCAGAATTGTTCCAACCATTACTGCAAGGTCGCCACTTACGACATATCGATCTGTTGCTAAACAAATGTGCCCAGGGCAATGCCCTGGTGTAAGATGAACTGTCCAATCAATTTCTCCACTTGGTCCACTTAGAGTTAGGATTTCATCATCGTTCAGTATCTTATTTGTATCATAATTTGGAATGACTTCTAAGGTCTCCTTTGTACCCCATATTGGAGCAGAGTATATTTCTTCAATACGATTTAAATCTCCGATATGGTCTTGATGCCTATGAGTGAAAATTGTTGCTAGAATTTCCCCACCATCCTTCACCAATTCATCTATTCTTCTTTGGAGGTAAGCCAATTCTTCATCAGTTCGAGCGGCTGGATCGACTACTATTCTTTCTCCTCCTCTTTCACCAAGGATGAAGCAATTGGTATGAGTTGCAGGAGGGAGTGTTTGGGTTCGTATGGGCACACATTCTACACCGGGGGCTAATTCGATACGGTGTTCTCCCGATGGGGGTGAAGAAGATAATTCGTCAATTGCAGCATGAATATTCTGTTGATTATTGTTTAATGAATCAACAACATCTCTCAACAATGTCACGATGGGGGGTGCAGTGAGCATGTTTCCAGATTCCCATGATTCAATTGCCTCATCAGGTGACATCCAAACCAGTTGATCAAATTCACTTCCTATATCCAGTAATTCTGGTTCAGGAGAACCGGGGGGTAAGTGTGCATGCATAAATCGATTACAGAATCTTAGTGGAGCAAAAGGAGGAGTTGTTCGAGTACCGATGTGGCTAATCATTCGATCAGATGCAGGGATTTGTTCAGATTCTACTGCGTGTGTCCATTGCATTGGATTTTCGATAATTGAATGTCTCAACTTCATCGATACTCGTTCAACAGTTGAATCACCAATTGCCAATCCTACCTCTTCTGCTGTTTCTCTAAGGATAGCAGATATAGTTCCCTTCCAATCTGTTTCTATATGTTTCAATGATGATAATTTTTCAGCAGCATCATGGTCAAAATCTCTTATTCCTCCACCCGGAAGGGACCAGAAGTCAGCAAATGCTCGAAGTGTAGGAATTCTATGAGCTAGAAGGACTTCAACTCCATTTTTCCCATCTCTTGTCAATAATATCGAAACCGATTGACGAGGTTTTGCAATTCGACCTTGAGGGACCTCAAGTCCTTCAGGTGCCTCGTCCATGCTTGTTCCTTTCCAGTGTTGGCTATGAATACGACCTTATTCTTCATCATCTGAAGAGGTTGTGAGTACCATTTTCCACTGGATTAAAATTCCAAGAACTGCAATTAATCCTGCTGCTCGGAAAACAGTGTGATATGTCCACATTCCTACACCTTCAACAGTTTCCGCCCAAATGAAAGCAGCAATAATTGGACCAATGATTCTTGAAAGTGCTCCAAGTCCTTCTTGAGCTCCCATTACTCGTCCAAGATCCATGTTCGCTCCTCTTGCTTCAGTTGTTAGAAGAGTGGATTGAGTTGGTTGGAATAACCCATTACCAGCTGCAATCAATGACATGGCTACAAGTACAACAGTAAATGGAGTAGGATTCAGATAAGGAATCCAGCCCAGTCCAAATGCAGTCAGGAATATTCCAATAACCATTAGATTTCGAATGTCATATCTCTTTGTTAGTGGCCGGATTAAACCGCCTTGAACGATGACACCAATCAGTCCAACAAAAGCAAAGATGTATCCGTTCATTCGTTCATCATATCCCAATCCTCCCTTGTGTATCGGCATTGCAGTGAATAAAATGAACGTTGTATGCATCATCGTAAATGCTAGAAGAAATGTAGCATTAACAAAAATTAATTTTCTTACAGTAGGATTTAGGTCACGAATTCCAACAAGATTATTGATGATTTTTTTGAAACCAAATTCATTATCTGAGCCTTTTTTCCTCTTTTCTTTAGGCAGACTTTCTGGCAACATTTTGATTGCTAAGATGAATGAAATCGCTGACAAAATCCCAGAGAATAAACACGGAAGGAAGTACGGGTGGGCTTCCCACCAATCATTGGCAAATGGTCCTCCAAATGCATTAGCTGGGTCTGTTAGGATGCCTCCAATGAATGGACCAATCATGAATCCCAATCCAAAAGATGCTCCGATCATTCCCATTCTCGCAGGTAATTGTTCACTTGTACTGATATCACCAATGTATGCCTTTGTTACTGCTATGTTTCCATTTCCTGCTCCTGCGAGAAATCGCACAAGTAAAGCCATCCATAGGGCTGATGCTAGTCCGAACATTATCAGAAATACAGTATTTGCAACCAATCCAAAGAGTAGAATTGGTCTTCTTCCCATACGATCTGATAACGCTCCTAGTATGGGTGTAAAGAGGAACTGTCCAAGGGTATAGGCGGCAAGAACAATCCCCACCCATCTATCTCTTGAACCAGCATCTAGGAATCCATCTGCTTCTGCTAAATCTTGTATGAAATATGTCAAGAATGGGATGACCAAAGTGAATCCTATCATGTCGATTAATACAACTAGGAAGAGAATCAGAAGTGGAGATCTCTCGTTTTTCCCATCTGACATAGTTGTCCTTTTCCCTTTTGTCCTTTCAATCCACCTAATGTATTGATGCGCGAACTTCATGTTCTAGCACTTCAAGCGAAGCCCATGGGACCTATTCTATCGCTTGGCCATACCACTCCAGACGGCACCCGTTTGTTTGAATCAGAGATTCCTCAATTCGGTTTGGGTGTCTTTCTTGCAAATGGCTCAGATTGCAAACAAGCAGTGTTGTGGGCATTGAATGCTGGATATCGTCATATCGATACTGCAAGGGCTTACGATAATGAGAAAGAAGTTGGAGAAGCCATCCGAGAATCAGGAATTGATCGTTCAGAAATTTTCGTTACATCCAAATTACGCAGATTTCATGCGGTTGGCCATGAAGAAACAGTTCGAAGATGCGAAGAAAGCCTTGAGAATCTTGGATTAGATTACATGGATTTATTCCTTGTTCATGCCCCTCCTAAAGATCCATATCACAGAAAACCTACTTGGAGAGGGATGGAAGAATGTCTAGAAAATGGCATGGTCAGATCCATCGGTGTTAGCAATTATGGGGCCCATCATCTTGATCATATGCGTTCATATGCTCAATACCTTCCTTCTGTAAATCAATTCGAAATACATCCTTGGTTACAACGTCCAGGTCTTCGAGCAGCAACTAAGGCCATTGGAGCAATCCCTGAGGCCTATTCGCCCTTAGCTCGTGGCAAAAAAATAGAAGATACTCGTTTGCTAGATATTGCAAAGAAAATAGGAGCAACTCCTGCTCAAGTTGCAATTAAATGGTGCATTGACCAAGGTTGTATCACCATCCCTAAATCAACAAACAAGAATCGAATTAGTGAGAATTTAGCTTCTTTAGATATTGATTTGACCAGTGTAATTTCAGAAATTTCTTCTTTGGAGGAGAATTTTGTTAGTGGATGGGATCCAACCGCAGAACCATGAGTGATATTATGGAATTTGAAGAGCCACAAACCATTGAAGAGGATTTAGAATTGATTTCTAAGGCCATTGAAATGGGTATTGATCCATTTCCTCCGAAACGAGAGAAGCGAAAATGGGGTAGAATTGCTCTTGCATCTTTTATGGTCATTCTAGTTGTATCATGGACCTCTCAGTTCCTGATGCGTTTTCTAGAGTAGCCCCTCCCGGATTCGAACCAGGGTCATGGCATCCAGAGTGCCATATGATGGACCACTACACTAAGGGGCTGCAGATTAAGCGAGAGTAGTCCTGTATATCAGAGCAGCGGCGTAAAATCACATTCTGAATTTTGCCATCATTTGCGAGTGCCTTTCTTTACTAGGTCTCATCAAATCTTCCGAAAGATCACACAATGGAATATCTACCAAACCCTGATCCTCATCTGCAGTAGGCATGTCTGTATTGTGATGTAATAATCCAGTAATATGCTTCTTTTCGATCTCTGCATGATGTAATGCTGCCAATGCAGCAGTGGGGTCTTTGTGATCATATGTTTGGTCAATAGTTTCCAATCTAAGTGTGCTACCATCGAATAACTTGACATCTTCGAACTGACCTTCAGGAATGTCAACTTCTGCAATTGGTTCAAAGTGATGGATGTAATCGATACCGTGTAATTCTTCTTCATGATCTTTCACATATCCATACGATCGATATGATTCATCATTATTCGCGAATGTAACACAAGGGGAAATTACATCGATTACTGCCATTCCCTTGTGACTTAATGCTGCCTTCAACAGCGCAGTCAATTGCTTTTTAGCACCAGAGAAAGAACGTGCAACGAAACCACATCCAAGATTTATGGCTAATTTACACATGTCGATAGGGGGTTGTTCGTTTGCAGTACCTTTTCGTTTCCTAGATCCCTTTTCGACTGTTGCCGAATATTGTCCTTTAGTTAGTCCATAGACTCCATTATTCTCGATAATATATACCATATTCAAGTTCCTTCTAATGGCATGAATAAATTGTCCAATTCCAATACTTGCTGAATCGCCATCACCCGAAACGCCAAGGTAAACAAGATCCTTGTTGATCATATTTGCACCAGTAGTCACAGAAGGCATCCTTCCATGGACTGTATTGAATCCATGAGATTGACCTAGGAAATAGGCAGGTGTTTTCGATGAACAACCAATTCCACTCATCTTAGCAATCCTATGTGGTTCAATTCCATTTTCCCAACATGCTTGAATAATTACATTAGAAATTTGATCGTGTCCACATCCTGGACAAAGAGATGATGGGCCACCAGTATAATCAGTTTTAGGTAATTGAATTACATTCAACTTAACTGGTCTTGGAGATTTCTTTTCACTCATTCAACCGCCTCCTTTAACGAACGTAGTATTCTTTCCGCATAGAATCTTGCACGAGGAGGTAATCCATCAGAATATGCGACACTGATTATTTTTGGAACCAAGTGAATTGGTAATTCCTTTCTCAAAACACCATACAATTGACCATCTCGATTAATTTCTAAAACAATCACTTTCTCATGCCTTTCAACAAATGCTTCGATTTCAGAATGTAGGGGAAGTGCCCTAACTCTACATTGGCTTACTTTGATTCCAGTTTCTTCGATTATATCGTCAATTTCTTGAATAGTATTTTCCATTGAACCCATGTAAATTATCCCAACTTCTTGTTCTTTTTCTTCTTTCAAAATTGGTGCTGGTAGAATATCCCTAGCATTGTCACTTTTACGCTTGAGCCTCTTCATTAGTTCACGGTACACTATTGGATCTTCACTGTAAACTCCATCTTCATCATGGCCCGTTCCTCGATAAAGGATTGGATCTAAACCTGAACCAGGCAAGGTTCGATATGGGATTCCATCTCCATCTACGTCCCGATATCTACCGTAATTCTCTACAGCATCCATCTGTTCTTTTGTCCTGATGACCTTTCCTCTATCGATGGGTTCATCTGGATATTCAAATCCAGAGCAAAGCCAGTTATTCATTCCCAAATCTAGATCAGAAAACCCGAAAATTAGGGTTTGAAAACGTTCAGCATAATCGAAAGCTCGCCATCCAAATTCAAAACATTCTTCGACAGTTCCAGGAATCAAAACAATGTGGTCAGTATCTCCATGACTTGCTTCTCGAAGAAGATTCAGGTCACCCTGTTGAGTTCTGGTAGGTAAACCGGTAGATGGTCCTACTCTGTTTACATCCCAAATTACCCCAGGGATTTCTGCGAAATAGGCAAGACCTACAAATTCAGACATTAGTGAAATTCCTGGGCCAGATGTACATGTCATGCCACGGCCTCCAGCCCAACCAGCTCCAACCACCATCCCAGCAGCAGCCAATTCATCTTCTGCTTGAACAACTGCGCATGTGGACTCTCCATCCTCAGTATTACGTAGTTCTGGAAGCCATTGTATGATTCCTTCAGCAATGGATGATGAAGGAGTAATTGGGTACCAAGATAACATGTTTATACCCCCATAAATCGAACCAAGAGCAATCGCTTCATTCCCATCAACTAGGAATTGTCCTTCTTTCTTTTCACGTTCTTCAAGGGTGTATGGTTGGTCCCATTGAATATTTTCTTCCGCGTATAATCGTCCTTCCTCGATTGCTTTGAGGTTTGATTCGACTGCACTTGTTTTGCCTTTGAACTGGCGATTAACCGCTCGTTCTAATGCATCTTGATCTATCCCTAGAAGATGTTGAAGAGCACCAACATAGTACATATTTGCAATCATTTTAGCCATCTTTGGACTGATTGCACGGGCCATTTTTGTCATTGGCATTCCGAATACAAGACAATCGTCTCGTTCAACTGGCATCTTGACATCTTCGTTGTAGATGATGACGGTACCCGGTTCAGCACCATTTACATCCTTGAACCATGTATCTTTGTTCATTACAATCTGAAAGTGCGTCCTATCTCCAGGTGCTTGGTAACCTGCATCTGAAACTCGAATAATGTACCAAGTTGGAAGACCAGAAATGTTGCTGGGAAACAGATTTTTTCCACTGACAGGGACGCCCATTTCAAACATAGAATGTAATAATATTAGATTGGCTGACTGTGATCCAGTTCCATTCGCAGTAGCGATGTTCAAGGTAAAATCATTGACGATAGCATCCATTTGGTTACAACCTGCCTGTGTGTGTCGGTGCGAGGGGGCTTATGACTTAGCCTTTCGGACTTGAAGGGTGTTTAGGAATATAGTAGAGGTCCCTTCTATCCGTTGCCGTTTTGAAGGCCAGACGTTTCCGGAGGGTCATGCCGACTCCATCAGAAGTCAAGGATGCTTGGGAAAAAGCGAAGGAGTCTATCGATTCCAGTGATTATGAAGCAGCATTGGGGGCCCTCAGAACAGTTTGGGACACTCATGCAAAGGAAGCAGATGTTCACCAAACCTGGAGTTTAGTCGCAGATGCTGAAGGAATAAAGGCAACATCTACCGGTCGTGCTGGCGATTATCGTAAATCAATAAAACACTACGAAAAGGCATTGGATAAAGGCGCTGGAAAGGAAGTTCGTCGAAGAATGAACCGTCTTAGAACTGAGATGGATGAGCGAGGAATTGGAATGGGAGGCTTCCGACTTGTAGATGACGGGTCTCCTACCATCTACGGAATTTTTGCAATTGTTGCAGTAGGGATGTTGTTACTTGTTTCCTTACGATATTCTGACGAGGGATTGAATTTATCTTCATTATTCAACAATGATGACGACACAGGGCAAGCAAATTACACCGGATCAGACATGGCTCAGTTGACAATTTCATATGTTCCTCAAGGTAGTTCTTCTCAAGAAACAGTAGTTGTTATGCTTGCTCTTAATCGAGATGCTGCTCCGATTCATGTAGATAATTTCGTCAAGTTAGCACAGAGAGGAGATTATGATAATACTCCATTCCATCGAGTTATTGATGATTTTATGATTCAGGGTGGTGACTTTACCAATGGAGATGGAACTGGAGGTCATGGTGCGCAATTCTATGGCTACTGTGATGGAGCTCAGACTACAGAAGATTGTCCAAATCCTACGAGTTACACCATTCCCGATGAGGCAGATAATGGACTCATTCACCAACCATGTACTATCTCTATGGCAAAGACTAGTCAACCAAATACAGGAGGAAGTCAATTCTTCCTCATACCTGAAGATAGTACTCCAGATTGGTTAGATGGACAGCATACTGTCTTTGGACAAATTACTAGTGGTTGTTCTTTCATTACCAGCATCAGTGAAGTAGAGACTGGAGGACAACAAGGTTCTACTCCAGTTAATGCAGTCACATTGGAAAGTGTAATAATTTCTTGAGTCAGGTTGATGGACGATATATTTCTCCATAGGAGTTGTTGGTGCCATGACTTCCTCAAATCCGTTTGATTCTATTCGTGAATTCGAGACTAGTTCTGGTGAGTCAGCATCGTTTGCATCGCTCTATACGTTAGAAGAAAATGGGGACACAATCTTATCTTCATTGCCTTACAGTATTCGAATTTTGTTGGAAGCAGCATTGCGAAAATGCGATGGATTCTTGGTTACAGAAGATGATGTTAAGAGAATCGCATCTTGGAGCCCTACACAGTCTCCTGCAGAAATCCCATTCATGCCAAGCAGAGTAATCTTACAGGACTTTACGGGGGTTCCAGCGGTAGTTGACATTGCTGCGTTAAGAGATGCGATGGTAGCTTTGGGTGGCGATCCTTCCAAGGTAAACCCCCAAGTTCCAGTAGATTTAGTGATTGATCATAGCGTCCAAGTTGATATTTCAGGGTTGTTTCCAGATGCCCGAGAGAGAAATTTAGAGATTGAATATCACCGAAATATGGAACGATATCAATTCTTGAAGTGGGGCCAACAATCTCTGGATAACTTCCGCGCAGTGCCACCTGGAAGGGGAATTGTTCACCAAGTAAATCTCGAATGGTTAGCCAGTGTAGCACGTGAAGACTCGGGAATGTGGTTAATGGATTCTTTAGTTGGAACAGATAGCCATACTACGATGATCAATGGTCTTGGAGTTTTAGGATGGGGTGTAGGTGGAATTGAAGCTGAGGCAGTAATGCTCGGCCAGCCAATTTACATGTTACTTCCCGAAGTAGTTGGTTTCGAATTGAGAGGGGAACTTAGAGCAGGAGTTACTGCTACAGATATGACACTAAGAATTGTTGAGATGTTAAGAGAACATGGCGTTGTTGGAAAGTTTGTAGAATTCTATGGGGCCGGATTGTCTAATCTTTCACTTCCAGATAGAGCTACAATTGCAAACATGGCTCCCGAATATGGTGCTACTTGTGGATTCTTCCCTGTTGATGAAGTGACATTGGAATACATGCGATTATCTGGTCGAGATGAGAACCATATTGTCGATGTAAAGAGTTACTTAGAGGCGCAAGGTATGTTTTGGACACCAGATTCTCCAACTCCTGAATTCACATCCACATTAAGTCTCGACCTTTCTGATGTAGATCCAGCATTAGCTGGGCCTAAGAGACCTCAAGATAGAGTAAATCTATCTTCCATGAAATCTCATTGGCGTGAAAGTTTGAATGCAGAACTAGGGCATCAAGGTCATGGAGTCAATCCTGCTGAAAATAGCCGTACTATCGAAGTTACTGCACCTGACGATTCAAAATTTGAGTTGGGTCATGGTGATGTAGTAATTGCTGCCATTACATCTTGTACCAATACGTCTAATCCAAGTGTAATGATGGCTGCAGGTTTGTTGGCAAGGAATGCAAAATCACGCGGATTGAAAGTTAAACCATGGGTGAAACCAAGTCTTGCTCCTGGAAGTAGAGTTGTTACTGAGTATTATGATGCAGCCGAGTTATCTGAGGATCTTTCCGACATGGGATTCAATGTCGTAGGTTATGGTTGTACCACTTGTATCGGAAATTCGGGGCCTTTGGATGATCATATAGAATCAGGAATTGATGAAGGTGAATTGATAGTTGGTTCAGTGATATCAGGAAACAGAAACTTCGAAGGACGTGTTCATCAGAAGGTTAAGGCAAATTATCTTGCAAGCCCTCCATTAGTAGTAGCGTATGCACTTGCAGGTACTTTGGATATCGATTTTGATGTAGACCCTATTGGGATGGACTCAAATGGGTCTCCAGTAATGTTATCAGAAATTTGGCCAAGTGATGCTGAAATTAGAGCATCTGTTGAATCATCAATTTCTCCCGAAATGTTCCGTGAACGTTATGCTGATGTCATGCAAGAACCTCGTTGGGATTCAATCGAGAGTAACCCTTCTCCTTTGTATCCATGGGCTGATGAATCGACATATGTCCGCCTGCCCTCTTTCTTTGAAGGGATTGAACCACATCCTGCACCTATTGTGCCAGTAAAAGGGGCACATGTTTTGTTGAAACTAGGTGATTCTGTAACCACTGATCATATTAGTCCAGCAGGAGCATTCCCCAAGTCAGGACCTGCAGGGCAATATCTTGTTTCTAATGGTGTTGAGCCTCGAGATTTCAATTCTTTTGGAAGTAGGCGTGGAAATCATGAGGTAATGATGCGAGGGACATTTGCAAATGTTAGAATCAGAAACGAAGTCGCACCTGGAACTGAAGGCGGTTTTACAACTCATTTCCCCTCTGGAGAAGTAACATCTGTCTTCGATGCGAGTATGAAATATCAGGAAGAAGGGGTCCCGTTAGTAGTTCTCGCTGGTTCCCAATATGGGACTGGAAGTAGTCGAGATTGGGCTGCAAAGGGAACTCTACTTTTGGGTATCAAAGCCGTAATCGCAACCTCATTTGAAAGAATTCATCGAAGCAACCTTGTTGGCATGGGCGTCCTGCCTTTAACATTCAAAGATGGGGAATCAGCAGAAACTCTTGGATTAGATGGTTCTGAAACATTCGATATCCCTGCAAGTGCTGATTTAATTCCTTTAAGTTCTATTCAGGTAACTGCAAATAAGTCAGATGGTACAACCATAGTTTTCGATGCAGTGGTCAGATTAGACACTCCAGTCGAGGTCGAATATTATCGAAATGGTGGGATTCTTCAAACGGTTCTCAGAAACCTTGCATCTACATGATTATTCTACTACAGGTACTGCGGCATTAAGCCAATGTGATTCGATAATATCCAATGTTGCTTGATCATTATATGCTCCAAATGAACCAATTTGTCTATGCGTTTCATAACCCAAGTAGTTTACAAAAATCACTGTTCCAGGTGCATCAATTCCCATTTCAGAAGCGAAATTATTTGAGGGGTCAACTCTAGAGAATGTATATTCTAATGTTTGATTGATTTCTTTATCGTCATCATATTCGTCTACACTGTCCTTCCACATGCTCAAAGTGACTCCATTTGGTTCTTCATCGATATCAGTTGAAACGACCAAAACCTCGATTTCGATGTTAAAGCCTTGTTCAGCCATTCTGGCAGAAGTAAGATTGAGATTATGCATATTATTGTGACAAGGGGTGCCGCACCATTGAGCTGAGAACACGATTACATATGCTTGATTTTGAAAATCACTTGTTGATACAGGTTCATCATCAGTTAGAACAGTAAATTCGGGTATTTTTTCTAACTCATTAGAATCACTTGTACATCCTGCTAGAGGAGCAAGTAGGATCAGAATGGCCATTAACCATCTTTGCATCATGATGCTCGTATTCTTCTCTTAGACTTAGATATTCGTCCCTAAAGAGTGAATTTTCCGTTTTATTCATGAGTTTGGTCATTTTCTGACGATACATGCGTAAGATGTTAATGTGGGTTATTTGTTTGGTTTTCCTTCTAGCAATACCATCTGTAAGTGGAGATGAAACTAATGATATGGATGGCTTTTCTGAAGCAAATGGTGGTGACGATTGTCCCGAAATATGGGGTAATTCGACCATGGATCGTTTAGGCTGTATCGATTCTGATGGAGATGGATATAGTAACCCTGATGCGAATTGGACTGTTAGGGATGGAGCAGATGCGTTTCCATCTAGAAATGATTCATGGTTAGATTTTGATCAAGATGGGTTTCCTAATCACTTTGGATTAGATGATTCTGATGATTGCCCATATACTCCAGGTCAATCCAAGGTTATTCTCAAAGGATGTTCCGATATTGATCGAGATTATGTTCCTGATTTATATGACGATGATGCCGATGGTGATGGAATTAGAAATGAAATGGAAAGAGCTGCATCAACAGGTTTGAATTTGTTTGATCCATTTAGTGCTGATTCTACTCCAAGTGATGTAGATTTTGATACAATTCCAGATGTCTTAGACGATGATAATGATAACGATGGATGGCCAGATGACATTGAGATTGAAAGAAATTCAGATCATTTGGATTCAGAAAAAACACCTTTAAATCAGTATTTTGGAATACAAACAGGAATCATCTATCATGGCGGATTAACATTTGATGATGTTTATGATGAAGGTGAAATTGAACTATCTTTGAGTTGGTTTATTTCGGTACTAACTGGTGAATTGGTGATTCCTATTGCCCTTATTCCTGTCTATGTATTCTTTTTCGTTATTCGTCGTAGAAAGTTCAATACAATCAACACGTTAATTGAAATTGAAAATGATTCTATTCGTTTGAGTGAACTTGAAGCAGAAGTAAATCAATTGGTTAGAAATAGAAGTTTGAAGGTATACCACGGATTAGTTCTACGGAATGCTATAGAATTAAGAGAAAACACATTAAGTTCTAGAGGCAAACAAAATGAATCAGAGTGAAATCTTCTCATCTGCATCGACTAAATCAGCCAAGAATTTCTCTACTGCATCTTTGTTTACATTTGGGTGGGATGCTGTAAAACGTATTACTAGTTGATTATCTAAAATTGAATCAAGCACCATACTTTTAGCATGATCCTCAAGATAATTTCTTGCCATTCTTACTCTATGGTTTCCTTGTTCAATGGTTTCATTTGGACTAGGTGTAAATCGAATACATACATTCGAGAAAGAATAGGAAATAAGAGTTAATTTTGGATGCTTCTTAACCAAATTAGATAGATGTTCTGACACCCCTATGCATGAATCAACTCGTTCACCCAATCCCTTTTTCCCAAGTTCAATCCATGAAAGCCACAATTTCAATGCATCCGCTCTTCTCCCACATTGTGGAGAGATTCTTCCGAGACTTAACTCTCTATTTGGATCATCAAAGAGATAATCTCCTTGCTTTGTATGTGCCATTGTACGTGGTAGAATTGAATCATCATGCACTAAGAATGCTGAACATACCATGGATGATCCAATCATTTTGTGTGCATCAAATGCAAATGAATCAGCCTTTTCTATTCCCTTTAGTAATCCAATATGTTTCTTCGAGAAAAGTGCAGCACCTCCCCAAGCAGCATCAACATGGTGCCAAATTCCATGCCTTTGAGCAATTTCTGAAATGGCCTCTAAATCATCAAAACAACCTCTGACTGTTGTTCCAGCAGTGGAGAGAACAATGAATGGCAAATTTCCATTTTGTTTCTCTTTAATAATCGCTTCATCAAGTGCCAGGGGGTTCATTTTTCCGTTAATACTGGGAACTCGAATCAGAGCATCGGTCCCAATTCCCATCATATTTGCCGCAGCATCTACAGAATAGTGTGCTTCCGATGATGCAAAGGCTCGCAAATGAAATCCATTTATTCCTGTTTTTGATGAACCCGGCAAAGCATCTTCCCGAGCACATAAGAAGCCCATTTCATTACTGTTAGATCCCCCTGTTGTGAAAATCCCATGTCCTGGAAAACCAGCAAGATTGGATATGGCCTTAATCATCTCAGTTTCAATTATTGTAGCAGAAGGTGCAACAGCAAAAGAATGCATTGTAGTATTGCGTACATCTGAAAGAAGAGATGCTACTATTGATGCAGGTTCGGATGCCCCCCAAAATGCACGTAAAAATCCCGGGTGTCCTGTGTGGACTGAGGTTTCCAAATATGCGTCTATTGCTTCAGTAACACCTTCAATTCCGCCAGGCTCATCTACAGTAAACGGCTCCAAACGAGATTTGATTTCATCATAATTTAACCCTGAATGTAATGGCGCATTTGCTTGAAAATCTTGCATAATTTTCAGAAGGATTTGCTGCATCTCCTCTGAATCCATGCTCTCCCGAGTCGTCCGAACTTCATTTACATGTGCATTCAAATCAATTGTTTACTTAATGGCCTGAGATGCTAGGATTATTCGATTGATTGAAAGACCTCGCTTTACCGATAACATCAGATGCGTCTAGATGGTCCAGTCCGGTTTCGCTTCCGGGATCTTGAAGCGGACATTGAGGTTTTGATTGAAGGAGACGCATCTTGGGTCCAAAAAATGCGTGAGGAATTAGGTATTTCTGGAGAAGGTCCGGGTTACACAGTTCCTATACACGGATCGTTCAGAAATAGCAACGACTCCACGATTTCATCTGCTAATCGTTCAAGAGCTGATGCACGAGGGGGGCCACCTCGACGTCCAGGGCCTACTCCTGACCCGTCAAGAATCCCCTCATCGATAAGAGATATTGGAAATCTGGATATCGAATCAGAGTTTGAAAAATTAGGTGTTTTGTTGGGTCCAGTACCTTCATCCGACGAATTAAAGTCTGCATTAGCCGAATTAGAGCCATTTGAACCATTAGAAGAACCAAGTACGGAACTAGCATTGGAAGAACGAATTCTTCAAGCACTAATGAAAATAATTGTTAGAACTCATGGGTGGCCAAGTACTAGTGAATCTCTGTTGTTTGAAGTTCTAGGTGAGCGTTTTTCTATGGATTCTGAAGCATTTGGTAAATGGATGAGAAGGTTATGGAAACAGGGTCGAGTAGAGAGAGTATTTGGATCGAATGGTGAAGATGCGTACGCTCCCTTTCCCTTTTGGTTAGAACGAGAGTAACAACGCTTGAATCATTCCTC
>Ga0208277_1000078_pt1 | contig 51174 bp, 43 predicted proteins | sample ETNtaG_5_FD_185782 | JGI IMG/M metagenome (GOLD analysis project Ga0208277, IMG submission 185782) | Marine microbial and viral communities from oxygen minimum zone, Eastern Pacific Ocean - ETNP201406SV205 (SPAdes) (version 2) | ecosystem: Environmental > Aquatic > Marine > Oceanic ...
TCAGCAACTGCTCCTACTTCGGGATATGCCATTTCAGAATTTTGCTCTTCTGCTGAAATAATGTCCATAAAATACTTTTGAAACTTTTTTAAAAGTTGGCAATCACGTGAAGCTGGAATGAAAAAAACGTTATTTTTACTATTTTAGAATTTACCGATATTCTTTAAGGTTGAATCAGTATCGTAACTACGTAAGGTGGATGTCGAATCAGCAGTTCCATCGGTGGAGGAAGTTTCAGCAAATCAACTGAATCAAGAATCGATTTATCGAATTTTTGAGAACCACTTGCTTTTAACAAACGTCTTTCAATCACCTTACCGGATTGATCAATCTGAAGTCTCAATCGTGCTTTTAAGTTTTTAATGGTCTGACTACGGTTTTTTTGTCGAAAAAACATTAAATCTTTTTTGATATTATTCCAAATTAACTGATTGTAACGTCTTTGTGCAATTTTGAATTGCAGTTCGTCCAACGGCGAACTGGTTTTCGGTTTAAACCTTTTCGTTCTTTTGCGTAATTTAGTGTCGGACAAAAACTTTGCCGTTTTATTTTTTGTTTTTGCAGAATCGGTTTTCTCTCTGACTGTTTCCGTAGAAGTTGAAGAAGAAAGAGTCTGAGGCCTTGTGCGTTCCACTACCATTGGAGGCATTGCGTAACTCTCCATTCTGAGCACTACATTTTTCAACATCTCTTCCGGAGTCAAAGAGCAGAGTGCACAAACTTCATTTATCACTCGCCAGCGCTGATTTTCGCCTATCAGTACCAGAGTTAGTCTATTATTTTCAGGTTGGCTTTTCAGTAAGAATAAACTTGTCTGTGGAAATGCCTCAAGTACCTCCAGTATACATTTTAGCTGAAGACAGTAATTTTTCTCTGTGGAACTTTGAAGTTTATTTAGGGCTATTTCAAAAGCGCCTTGCTTTCTTAAATCAAAGCTGCCGGCTAATTCATTCCTCAATTTGTGAAGCAAGATTTGTTCCGAAAATTCTGGTGTGGAACTTGTGTTTAATCCCATAACCACCGCACTCGGTTTGTATTCCTTTGGCCAAACCGTGGAAGTCAGTGAAAATAAAAACAACCCGATCAGTACAGTAAAGATTGAGTGCTGAAAAGAACGATTGGACGAATTTGAAATGGACACAGAAAAGCTATAATTTTAAGAAAAGTAATCAACGCGACGGCCCTTTGTTATACAACTGTATGACATTTTACGCAAGAAATTGCGGAATTAGTGCCAGCGAAGAAGTACATTTTGAGGCATGGGTTCTCGGAAGATACTGATATTATCAACTACGATAAGTCATCTCGAGCCAGATTCCTGTTGTTATATAAGTTTGAGGCATGAAAAAGCAAGAATATCTTCATCAGCCCTTTTTGCATCAGCAGGGTCATGGGTGACAAGAAGGGAGGGGAGTTGGTTTTTACTAATGAACAAAACCTTAGATCTCGGACTTACCGCGCAATTCCTGATCAAGTCTAGAAAACGGTTCATCCAGCAACAAGTTTTCCGGTTGAGCGAGAATTGTTCCTTGGGCTTTCAAGTAGACTGTTGGTATTTTAGCATTTTGTTTGATTCCCGCTCACGAATTATTGTAAGCAAGAAATATGTTGAGTAGTAAAATAATTCACAAAATTAAAATAATTATAGCTTTTTTGATTGTTCCATATTTAGTCTCAGGATTAGTTTTTAAATCAGTTATAAGATAAATACAAATTAGATATAATTAATTTTTTTAATTACTATTGCAACAGTGTATTGCGGCTCTTTTGAGATAAGGGAGAAACACTGTGAAGTAAGAAATGTTCATAAGATTTTCTGTCAAGACTGCTCCAGATAAAAGCCGGCGATATGATTACAGTAGCGATTATTAAAATCAAAATAATTGTTTTAAGAAGTCCAAGCATGACATTTATTTAGAACAATTTCCTCCAAATTCAGTTAGTAAAGGGATGCTTTTTTATTGGTTCTTTATGCTATCTTGATACCATGTTCGCTTAAAGGCAAAGAGTCTATTTGTTTCCCAGTCTAGGCTTCAGCCACTTTCTGAGCCCTTTTTGTTTCAATGATTGATAAAAGTTTTCTAACGAGTAACGGAAAAATTCCCAATAGAACTAATGAAACAGTTAAGGTTGGTGAAAGTATGTCGCTCAAGGTCTCAAGTTTCGCTAGTTCCGAGCCTGCATTTATATAAATCAAAGTTCCTGGAAGCATTCCAAGTTGACTAACCCAGTAAAAGGTAGAAGTTCGCAACCAAGTCAATCCTATAGCTAAATTAATCAGAAAAAATGGAATGACTGGTAAAAGACGTAAAGTAAATAAATAGAAACCACCATCTTTTTGTATGCCCGAATTTATAGTTTGCATTTGTTTCTGGAAATGACTTTGTACGAAGTTTCGTAATAAATAGCGTGAGATTAACATAGCGAGTGTCGCCCCAATGGTAGCGGCGAATGAGATCATTATCGTCCCTTTCACTAATCCGAAAATCGCGCCTGCCCCCAAAGTCATCCAGATTGCTCCTGGAAGTGAAAACGTAGTCATGACTACATAACTCAGGAAATAAGATCCAAGTACTAAGATAGGGTTTTGCTCGTGGTATGATATGAATAATGATTTTGCGTATTTTAGATATTCGAGTGTGAGGTATTGCCGTAATTCGAAAGCGAAGAACGATGCTAAGACAATGGAAAAAGTTACTAACAAAATAATAACTTTGATTTGTTTTTTCTTTCTTGTCATAAATTTGAAGGCTTGCGGTTCGTTCAATTCAGGGATTTGGGAAACGGTCGAATTTCAATTTGATTGAAACTCTTCGGATAATTTAACACTTTTACCGTGTAAAGCACCCCCAAGTAGAGACACAGAAATGAATACAAAAAGAAAGTGAAACCTTAATATAATTTAAAGAACCACCTTCTAAAATGGCATCCCTTTTATTAATTAGGGTCAGGATTGTCCCAACTACCATTACAGTCATCAAGGCTCTTTTTGGAGTGCCATGCCTAAAAGCTAATTGGAAAAAATCAGGATATAACGTGTATTTTTTCATTTGTAATCTTCGGGAAATGATTAATTAATGGGTAATCACAATGTTCCTCAACCATCTATGATATTTCTTCAGGTAGACTTTTCGAGACAGCACTTAAGTTCGAGTCGATCATCAGCATTCCATCACATTTGCTATAGTTTTATTTTTTTCACCTACTTGCGATCGTTGTTTTTCTGTCACTACAAGCTGTCCGCAAGCGCCATGGATATCCTGTCCTTTGGATATGCGCAGAGGTGCCACCACATCATGATCAAGCAGATACTTTTGAAATTTCCTTGCCTGTTTTTGTGAAGGTGCCTGATATTTGTTTCGAGGATCAGAATTGTAGGGGATTAGGTTTATTTTGAATTTAAGACCGTGCAGCAAGCGTATCAATCCCTTTGCATCTTCGATTGAATCGGTTAGATCACGAATCAGGATATATTCAAATGTGATACGTCTGCGTGATTCCAGTGGGAATTCTCGGCAAACTTTCATTAATTGTTCCAGATTGTACGCATTGTTGACAGGCATCAACCTCGAGCGAACTTCGTCTGTTACACCATTTAGGGAAATTGCTAGATTTGGTTTAATATTTTCTTTACCGAAACGACGAATTTTCGGTAAAAGTCCAGAAGTAGAAACAGTAATGCGCCTTTGTGAAAAGTTAAATCCATGTTCGTCTGTCAGTATTTCAAGTGCCTGCATCAGATTTTGGTAATTATGAAATGGTTCCCCCATTCCCATAAAAACTATATTCCTCAATTTTTTCCCTGCCGGAAGATCTTCTGAAACTGCTAAAACCTGATCAATAATCTCAGAAGTTTTTAAATTGCGCACTAGTCCCATCGTGCCGGTCATGCAGAAATCACATCCCATTCCGCATCCTACCTGAGATGAGATACAGACCGTATTATGACTGGTGTGCGGCATGAAAACAGATTCTATATTTTTTCCGTCTTCCAGCAACAAACGGTACTTGATAGAGCCGTCCCGCGAATGAAGTTTCTCTGATTTTTTGAGGGAACTGATCCAAAAATTCTCTTCAAGAAGTTTCCGCATTCCCTTGCCTAAATTATGCATTTCTGCAAAACTTCCGACCCTTTGCTGATAGAGCCAATAAAAAATTTGGTCTGCACGAAAAGCTTGCACTTGTGTTTTTGTCTTTGCTTTTTTATTCATCCACTCACGCAGATTATGGCGTGTCAAATTTTTTATATTGTACAATTTGGTCATTTAAAATTCTAAATTTAACTATTTTTTTGATTATGTTATTCTTCATAATATTTAAATACATGTGTCTGGTCAAGCATGAGCGGAATCCAGGTAAAAAAACTCATTACACAAATTGGTCAACAAATGAAATGCCTTAAATGCGGATGGTCAAATTCCGATACAGCTGCTTATTGTCAAAACTGCCATTCGTATTTGGCAGAATCACCAGGAATCGAAGCGCTTAATTCATTCAAATCACTAATATTAGGAGTGTTTTTTACAGGGATCTTCTATCTTGTATTTCCGATGCCTTTAATCAGGAGTGAGTACTGGCAGCAATTGTTTTCCGGACGTATTTCAGAAACTATTTTTGCCCTCGTGCTCTGGTCAATATTTTTGATTTATTTCAAGTGGATTCAGTTTCGTCAGCAGCATCAGACCTATGCGGCATTCCGGAATCAGTTACTGCATGACTCGTTTTCAAATGGTATCTATGTGAAGGATGTGGACGAACGTATCCTGGAAATCAGTCAATTTTTACAGGAGCAAAAAGTTAAAAAATTTCAGGACAGTATCATTTTTAGGAGGGTACGCCGTACCTTAAGACACTTAAAAGCCATTCCGAAAAAGGAAGAAATAACCTCGATTCTGAATTATCAGGCAGAAATAGACCACAACCGAATGCAAAGCAGTTATGCTTTACTAAATGTGTTTATCTGGGCAATCCCAATTCTTGGATTTATCGGCACTGTTTTTGGTATTGGACAGTCAATCGGAGAATTTTCAGATTTTATACGCAGTACTAACAGCACAGACATGAACACGCAAATACGTTCAGCCCTCGGTGGGGTTACAAGCGGTCTGTCTGTCGCCTTCAGTACAACATTCATAGCTCTTGTTGGAGTCGTCCCTATCATGATGCTCGCCTCTTCTTTGCGCAAACGTGAAGAAGATTTGCTGCTCAGTGTTGAAGAGTACTGTCTGGAAGATCTGCTGCCTAATTTACATTTACGTCCTGGCGATGAACTACTGGATGATGCTGTAACTGGACATTTGGAGCAAATGGCTGATTTTGCCGAGGACTGGCGTAAACAGGTTTCTCCAGTGCTTAAATCAGTAGAGCAATATTCAAAAGGTCTTGCTGCGCAAGTTCGAGGATTGCAACCTTTGATTCAAAAATTCAGTGAATCTTTGTTTGAAGCAAAAGATGAAATGGGTGAGATTAAGAAAGTTGAAAAAAATAATGAAAAGTCCGCAAGTCCGAAAACAGAAGACTTGCAGGAAGAAGGGCTCATGAACAATAGTAAAGAGTCAAATCGATGAGGTATCCCGCTCATTCTCCTCGTGTTACTTTGTTTCCATTCCTGAGTGTACTGCTCAGCACTATGGGTGTTTTGGCTTTCCTTTCTATCAGTTTCTTACTTGTATTTCCGAAGGACGCTGATTCGACATCAACGTCCAAGAGTATCAAGTTTGAATGGTTTGGTGCGCCCGAATATGTCAAACCAATATTTATTCGCTGTTACTCGGACCGGGTTGTATATTACAATTTGTTTGAGAATCAGGATTACACTCTTACATTGGAGAATTTGCTGAATCAAGTACAGGGAGAAAATCTAGAATTGTTGTCATACCTGATTCAACTCTTTCAACTGAATACCAATATAAAAAAACAGTTTGGAAAAAATGAATACTATCCACTGTTATTAGTTTATCCTGATGGCGTGTTGACTTCAGAATTATTGATGGTTGTTATTGAAAAAATAGGTAACTTAAATTTTGGACTCGAGCCTATGTTGCCAAATTGGAAAGTCCCATACCAGAGTCTGAATTCTGAAGAATAAGAAAAGATGTTATGAAAAAACGTTATTTATTTATCATATTTATTCTTGTAGTAAAATGCTTTTCTTCAGCCTGTCAGGTATATAAAAGTCCAGTTCAGAATATAGAAGAAAATAGATTACGCAATGCTGTCCGGATTCATCCTGTGCATGAATTGGCTTATGTCCGTCTGGCTCAATATCTTGAAATTCAAGGACGCTACAACGAAACCTTCTCAGTTCTCCGTGTTGGGCAGCAGCGTATTACTGAAGCAATTGCGCTTGTCCGTTTAGAGGGGGCTCTCTTCCAGCGTTTGGGTCTTTATAATGATGCTTACAAATTTTATTCAGAACAAATCACTAGACATTCCAAAGAAGCACTGCTTTATTTAGATCGTGCAAAGTTATCCTGGCGCATGAAAAAAAAGCAGCTTGCACTTGCAGATGCCCTAAAAGTAATAACTTTGCAGCCGGATTTGTTTGAAGCACATTTTCTAATTGGTGTGATTTATTCTATGGAAACAGGCCCAAATGTTTTGGATCAGTCTGAAAAGGCACTGGATTCGTTTATTAGAGCCAGTGAAATAAATGACCAGAATCCTGACCTATGGTTCCGGATTTCTGCTCTATGGGAGAGGCGGAACAATACAGCCAAAGCAAAATTGGCCATGCTGCGAGCAGTTGAACTTTCTCCGGAATCAAAGCTGTATCTGAGACAACTTGTCTTTTTGCAGGAAAAAGAGCTTGGTCAGGCAATTCACGGAAAAACTTTAAAAATTCAAGAAGATCTGCGGCAAACTCTTTTGCACATGCTAAAATTGTTTCCTGATAGCAGTTGGGCAGAGGCACATTTTGGTAATTGGGCTTGGAGCCAAGAAAAATATGCGACCGCTGAAAAACATTTGCGCCGTGCTTTGATTTTAAAATCGAACTATCCATGGGCCAGCTTTCGTTTGGGTGTTGTTTATCTTTCACAAAAAAAATGGGAATCGGCGTTGCTCTCTTTTGAAGAGGGTTTAAAAAATGATGCTGAAAACGAATGGGCGATTCAGCAAGTGGCCCATGCTTTGGAAATGTTAGGAAAAAATGAGCAAGCAATTGAACGCTATGAATGGCTGATGAAAAATTCTCCTGCAAACCTGTTGGTCATAAATCACCTTAACCGTCTCTATTGGAATGAGTTCTTATTTGAAAAAGGTGAAAACACACTTTTAAGGGGGCTAGAGAAATTTCCTACTGCAACAGGGCTGATTGAAAAACTTGTTAATTATTATGAATCACACGGTCTTTTTGAAAAAGCAGCAAAAATATTATCATCTTTTTTACAGTTGGAACCTAACAATTCTGCTGCACTGGCCAAAATAGGATTTTATGAAAAAAAATTAAATCGTCCAGTAAAGGCTATAGCTTTTTTTAATAAAGCGCTCACGGTTTCTAGTGATTTTGAATGGGCACTTATTCAAAAAATTGGCTTATTGTTAAAAACAGAGAATTCAAAATATGCAGAAATAGAGCTTAAGAATTTCCTCAAGCAAAATCCTGATTCTGAATGGGCGCTGATAGAGTTATCGCAGTTAAAATTGAATAAGGCGCAATTTGGAGAAGCTGAATCTTTACTCAACAAAGGTCTACTAAAGTACAAAGATTCTCTAGGTTTACTTCAAAATCTGGGTCGTTTGTACAAAATTCAGTACAGATGGGATGAAGCGGAAATAGTTTATCAGAAACTGTTGAAATTACGTCCACATAATTCATTGCTGCTTACACATTTGGGCTTTATACAATGGAAACGTAATAAAATAACGATGGCACGTCAAAACATAACACAGGCGCTTTATGAAAATCCTGGGAGCCTCTGGGCGTGGAATCTTCATTTGCTTCTACTACCGGAAGAGCAACTGAGCCGATGGTTTGGTGAGAGATATGAAATTCTTCTTCCTGTTTTAAAAGCACTTGTGAGTCAAACACCTAAAAAAGCCTGGGAGAAAATTACTTCGGTTCGGACCGATCCTTTTACTCGGCAGGTGTTGAAAAATATTCATTTTCTGCTAGAGGGTGCGCCGAGCGAGATTATAATAGAACCGAAGGATATGACATCAAAAAAATTGCCGCCATGGATGCACGAGCATTGGGGCTTTTTTCATGAAATGAGAGGGAATAAGGAAATGGCAGCGAAGCATTTTGAAGTAGTTTCAAAAATACTACCGGAAAATACCTGGATTCATGCACGCTTGGGTTGGGTCTATGAGAGACTGGAAAAATTGGAACAAAGCAGAAAACACTACAGTAAATTTTTGCAGAAACATCAGCAGGCGTTTGATGTCAGATTCAGGCTGGCAAACGTTGAAACATTGTTAGGCAACGAAGCGGCAACAATCGAAATGTATGAAAAAATAATTGCTATACGCCCAGAAGACGATTTGGTGCTGAACAACCTTGCATGGCTTTATCTAACTGCTCAGGACAGACAGTTGCGCAATCTTGAAAGAGCAATGGAGTTAGCCCTGAAATCAGTCAATGTGCTTCCTACTATAGATAATTTAGATACTTTGGCCGAAGCTTATTTTCAATCAGGTGATACAAAGAAAGCGGTTGAAATTATTATCAAGGCAGCACGTGACGTAGATTATCCTTCTAAAAGACATCCCTATTTGCGTAAACAATTGTTGCGTTTCCGTAACGGTGATATTGGCTCTAACCCACCGGCTTTATCTTGATTTTAAGCTCAGTTTAGTGTTTACCAAATGACAAAGTGGTCGGTAAATTATTTTTGCTCAATATTTAAGTATTTTTACCAAAATAGTAAATTTTTCGGAAACTTCTCAATTGGCTCTCCTTTGCAAACTTCTCTAGCAATTATTTTCTTCTGGAACTTAATTTAGGCAAGAAAAAATATTAAAGTTGCAGATGAAAAAAGGATTTCTATTCCTGCAGACAAAAAAGCTTAATCATACAGCTAACTATTTTCAAAAAAATAGGATCCTATTTGTAAAATGCGGAGAAAAATTTCTTTAGATTCATAAGTGGCTTATCACCGAGCCGAGGATATTTTTGCTTGAGGATTACTTTTTTTTTGCTAGAATTGTTTTAGTATTGCTGAACAGGTGGTATTAGATAAGGTATTCCCATTATATAGGGAGTTTCCCTGTGATTGAAGGCTGCATTCAGAAAAATGTTTTCAAATACAGAATTTTGTTTACGTTTGCTTGAAATGTCATAGCTTGATGAGGAGAAAAGTTGGTGTTTGCGCTTCCATTCAGGGAGTGCTTTAAAAAATATATTTGGAGAGAAAATGAGAAATTTAAAACTTAGCATAGTACTATTGTCAGGATTCCTTCTGGCTTTCAGTTCAATTGCATTTGCAAAAGTAAAGGGAGATACTATTACTTTAGGTGCTGCTGTGTCACTTACAGGAAAGTATTCGACTAATGGTAAAAATACTAAAAATGGCTACGACATGGCTATCAATAGAATAAACAAATTGGGTGGTGTTATAGTGGGCGGAAAGTCCTACAAATTTAAAATTATATATTACGATGATGAATCAAATGGAGGTCGTGCAGCTCAGCTTGCAGAAAGACTTATTAAACAAGATGGGATTAAATATATGCTTGGTCCATACAGTTCAGGGATGACCAAAGCAATTGCACCAGTAACTGAGGAAAATAAAATCCCTATGGTTGAGGCGAACGGTGCATCCAGATCATTGTTTACAAAAGGATATAAATATCTGTTCGCGGTATTATCTGCTGCAAACCAATATCTTGAAGTGGCAATCGATCTTGCTGTTGAGAAAAACGGAGGAAAAGGAGTGAGAATCGCAATGGCATTTGAACAGGATGCATTTTCTCAAGATGTGAAAATTGGTGTTGTTGAAGCAGCCCAGAGAACCGGTTCTGAAATCGTCATAGATGATAATTTGCCAAAAGAACTGAATGATATGGCAGCAACGCTCTCTAAAGTAAAGGCTTTGAAACCTGATGTACTCGTAGTTTCAGGTCACACAAAGGGAGCACTTACTGCAATCAGACAACTATCTGAGATGAGAGTAAATGTCCCTATGTTAGCAATGACTCACTGCGATGCTGGGAAATTGTCAAAACAACACGGCGAAAAAGCAGAGTACGCTTTGTGTGCAGCTCAATGGCATAAGTCATTGACATACGAAGATAATTATTTTGGAAATGGGATGGATTATGACCGGGATTATACTGCAGAGTATGGTTCTGCACCTCCATATCAATCTGCCGAATCTTCAGCAGCACTGTTAGTATGGAAAGCTGCTTTTGAAAGAGCAAATTCTTTCGATACAGAGAAAGTCCGGGATGCTTTGGCAAAGACTGATATGCAAACTTTTTATGGAAACATAAAGTTCAGTAATACAGGACAAAACATTGCAAAACCTATGGTGTTGTTTCAGGTTAGATGTGATGGTGGTAAATGTGCCAATAAAGTGGTTGCACCTACTAAATGGGCATCTGCCAAATTAGTTCATCCAGTACCTACCTGGTCAAATAGATAATTTCCAACTTTTATAATAAACAGACTTTGCCCTCTAGAGGAATTTAGGGGGCATTTTTTTTTGCTAATTTTTTATGGATTTTCTAATTTTCAAAGCACCTATCCTGATGGTTCAGGCATCTATGGATGGTATCTTGTTGGGGGTTTTGTTTGCACTGGTTGCCTATGGTATGGCATTACAGTGGGGTGTGATGAATATCATAAATATTGCCCAGGGGGAGTTGGTGATTATGGGTGGTTATATTGCCTATTTTATGTATACTGCGGGCATTCCTCCTGCGTTTGGAGTCATCGTATCGCCAATTATCATGTATTTTATCGGATGGTCATTATATAAAACCATCATTAATCGAGTCGTTGAAAGAGATATGTTTATCTCAATATTAGCAACTTTTGGGATTAGCATATTAACTCAACAGTTGATGAATTTTGTTTTTGGTGCAGACGTTGTTGTTGCTCAGTCAAATTTTGGAACAACAATGCTTTTTGATTACTCGGTCACTTTGCCAAATGCAAAAATATTTTCTGCATTGGTAAGTATAGTCTTTGCTGTCGCATTAGTCTTGTACATGAAAAAATCAAAACTAGGACGTGCAATAAGGGCCACATCGCAAAATCAAAGAGCAGCAAAAATTCTAGGTGTAGATACTGAAAAAGTCTACGCAGCAACTTTTGGAATTAATGCTGCCTTGTGCGGTGTAGCTGGATCCTTGATTGCGATTACTTTTACTCTGCATCCTTACATTGGACTACCTTACACCGTCAGATCTTTCATGATCGTTATCATAGCAGGTCTGGGGAATCTGCCTGCTGTTGCTTTGTCCGGAATCGGATTAGGAGTCTTTGAGGAATTTGCAGATTATATTCTTGGCACAGAATTTCGAATAGCGGCTGTGTTTTTACTGTTGGTTGTAATTCTTGTTTATCGAAGATTTAAATTATCGAGAAAAAGAGAATACTTAAAATGAGCAAAAAAAATATAATTATTTATAGCTTAATTTTAGTTTTTGGTCTAGGTGCACCATTTTTGTTCCCTGCCTATAAACTTCAAATATCTATATTATGGATATTGACTATTTTAGCTCTGACCTGGGATATTCAGGGTGGACAAATGGGCTACAACAGCTTTGGAAACATTCTTTTTTTTGGAGTAGGAATGTATGTATGCTCCAGCGTTCAAATAGGGATGTTTTTTCCACTTTCAGAATGGACTGCCAGCGGAGGTGAAAAAACATTTTTACATACAACTTCACAATATTTTCAAGGATTCACTTACGGGCTGATTTTCGCAGGCATTGTTCCCGCAATAGTAGCCGCGCTGATCGGGTATGGTATTCTAGGGTTAAGAGGCCATTATTTTGCGATTTGCACCTTGGGGATTGGTATTGCCGCGGGTGAAATCGCAGGTGGAATAGAGTTAATAGGTGCAGGGCAGGGAATGACAGTGCCACCCTGGCCAAAAGGTATAGGTGGAACAGAGTTAAGATCGCAATTTTTTTACTACCTTTGTTTCTTAACCGTGTGTGTTACATTTTTTGTTATAAGATTGATATATCAAACAAGGTTTGGATTGGTTATTAACGCAATCAGAGATAATGAAGATAAAGCTGAGGCAATGGGCATTCATACCATGCGTTATAAAATCATCGGTTGGGTGGTGTCTGCATTTTTTCTGGGCATTGCAGGTGGTTTAATGGGCAATATGATAGGATATATTGAACCTACAGAAATTGCATTTGCTGGTTCCACTTATGGAGTGTTTATGGTTTTAATGGCAATTTTAGGAGGAAAAGGAACTCTCTGGGGTCCTGTAATTGGTGCTGCTGTTTTTCATGTATTTAAAGAAGGTTTTTGGACATTCTTTTTAGGTTGGCAATACGTCGCCCTGGGAGCTTTAATAATAGTGATTGTTATTTTCTTCCCGGAAGGAATTTTGGGCTGGTTCAGGGAAAAATATCCCGAAAATTTTGGAGAAGTTGTTGATGAAGTTGACCGAACGGCACAAGTGGAGTTGACATAATGGGCATCATTTTAGAAGTAGACCAGGTTTATAAACATTTTGGAGGGGTGAAGGCCAATGAAAATGTTTCATTAAATGTTGAGGAAGGTAGCATAGTTGGATTAATTGGGCCTAATGGTTCGGGCAAGACAACATTATTTAATTCAATAGTTGGAACCCACCCAATTGATCAAGGATCAATATATTTTGAAGGTAAAGAAATTTCCTCACTTCCAATACCTGCTGTTGCAAAATTAGGTTTGTTGAGAACTTTTCAGCAAACTAGAATTTATGAAAAGCTGAACTGTATCCAAAATATGCTGGTCAGTTCAAAACCTGAAAATGATACAGTATTTAATATTTTTGCAAAAGTTCCTCACAATTTAACAGAAAAATCAGAAAATTTATTAAAATTTGTAGGTCTATATCAAAAGAGAAATCTAAGAGCAGGTGATTTGTCATTCGGTCAACAAAAACTATTAGAATTGGCAATGGCATTGATAAATGAACCAAAGATGTTGTTGCTTGACGAACCAACCGCAGGAATTAACCCAACCTTGATTAATGGAATTATAGATCGATTGATAAAAGTGAACAAAGAATTCGGTATTACGTTGTTAGTCATTGAACATAATATGAGAGTAATAATGAGTTTAGCTCAAAAAATTTTTTGTTTGGCACATGGGCAACTCCTTGCGGAGGGTTCACCTGAACAGATTAAAAACGATCATCGAGTTATTGATGCGTATTTAGGAGTGCAGTAAATGGCTACTGATCAATATGAAGTATTAGGTGATTCACCTGGTCCGGAGGAGCTGGAAAATCTATCTCCCAATGATCTCCATTTAAGAATTAAAAAACTTAATGCGGGTTATGGGAAAATGGCAATATTACATGATTTTGATTTGTTTGTAAGTAAAGCTCAGTCTTTGTGTTTAGTAGGACCAAACGGTGCAGGCAAGTCAACGATACTACACTCAATCTACGGATTTACAAATATTTTTTCAGGACAGATTGAAATTGAAGGCAAAGAAATTACTAGCATGACTCCTGCAGAAAAGCTTAAGTCAGTTGGAATAGCTTACATCCTACAGGACAATTCTGTGTTCCCTGATATGACCGTAGAAGAGAATTTGCTGATGGGAGGTTATATTAAGGACAAAACCGAAGAGTCTTATGAGGAGGCAGAGAAAATATTTGAAAAATATGATCGATTGAGAAACAGAAGGAATCAAGCTGCAAAGGTTTTGTCTGGTGGCGAAAGAAGACTGCTTGAAATTTCAAGGGCACTTGTTATGAAACCAAGCGTTCTATTAGTTGACGAACCATCAATTGGTTTGGAACCCAGATATATAGAGATGGTCTTTGAGATTCTGAATGACCTACAAAAAAGTGAAAAAAAAACAATAATCATTGTAGAGCAAAACGCAAAAAAAGGTTTGGAGTTTGCTGATATAGGCTATGTGCTGGTTTCAGGTCAGACTGCTATCGCAGGCTCAGGAGATGAGTTGCTTGAAAATCCTGATGTAGGACGTTTATTTTTAGGAGGATAAGGAAGTTTTTGCAGTTCAGAATGATTTTTTAGCATTTTTCTAAGAAGAAGTTCAAAGATATTTCCCCGAATTAGAGGCCTCCTCCTCTTGAATAGGAGTGCTGTAATGCTGTTCAGGTTGACCTAACTGCAGATTATGTGTTCCCACGTATACCAATCCCAACAGAAGCAAAGCGATAAAGATCAGAATGACCTTCTTTTCCTGTGGATCAAAGTTATCAAGCATAATCAGAATTGCTGTAGAAATCTCAGGTCATTGCCATAAAAGTAGCGGATATCGTTTATGTTGTGTTTTAGTAGTGCTGGCCTTTCAACTCCCATCCCGAAGGCAAAACCGCTCCATTCTTCTGGATCATATCCACCGTTAAGTAGGACGGTCGGATGTACCATCCCTGCTCCAGCGACTTCCAGCCATCCTGTATATTTGCAGAGACGACAGCCGTTACTAACGTTGTCCGCTTTGTCTATACAGCTGCAGCTCATATCTATTTCAATACTTGGTTCAGTGAAAGGGAAGTAACTTCCGCGTATTCTCACCTTTCTGTCTGCTCCATACATTTTATGCGCGAATTCACTCATAACCCCAATTAGATCTGTCAGTTTGATATTTTTGCCAATTGCCAAACCTTCAACCTGATAAAATTGATGCTCAGAGCGTGGGGTGATTTGCTCGTAGCGGTAACATTTGCCAGGAAGAATAACCCTAATTGGCTCTGGAAAATATTCACGCATGGCTCTAATTTGTCCGGGTGAAGTGTGTGTACGTAATACTACCTCGGAGTCTACCCAGAAGGTGTCCCACATATCTCTTGCAGGGTGATATTCTGGGATGTTCAAAAGTTGAAAATTAAACTCGTCACTCTCCACTTCAGGTGATTCATAAATCTGAAATCCCATTGCCTGAAAAATTTGATAAATACGGCGCAATGTCTGAGTTGTAAGGTGCAGATGTCCATTAGTGCAGGGACGACCCGGAAGAGTTACATCCAAATCGTCACTTTTCAGTTCTTGATGAAGCTTGCTTTCTCGCAAGCTTTCTTGACGTAAATCAAAAGACTGCTGAAATTCTTGTTTAACATCGTTTATAATCTTTCCCACCGCAGGGCGATCTTCAGATGTAATTGTTCTAAGTTGTTTAAGAAAAGAAGTGAGTTCACCTTTGCGTCCAAGATATTGATGATACCAATCAGGAAGTTGATCTGTACTTGTTATAGCCTTAAGTTCACTGTGTCCTTTTTCTCGGAGAAGGTTTATTTGTTTAAGCATTTTTTGAGAATAGTAAATTGATTATTCATCAGTTACGGAATTTGTAACTTCGACAGTTCCAGGTGATTCTTCCATATTTATATCAACTCCACCGGCGCGGAGTCTGGTAAAAGATTCCAGGATATGCTCTAATTCTTTTACTTCTTTTGCTTTTTTAAGTATACGGTGGCTGAATTGTTGAAAGGAAATTTGATGACTACTCAAAACTCTGAGCTCTCCATTTACAAATTCCTCCAAATTAAGATGCACCTCCTCGAACTGGTCACACCACCGATTATAACTTAAATATGCCTCTTTGAGAGAGACAATTTCCGGTTCAGTAGAATCCTTATCTGCTTTCGAATTTGGACCATTCTTTGTGTCTCCGGTTTTATTTAGCATCTGTTGTTCCCTCTCAAGTGTTCTGGCAAGATCTGGACGGCCGAGGGGATCCGATAAGCCGCTTCCCGGGAAAGTCACATTTGCAACAGGAACCGCAGGTATTTGCTGTGAGGCAGATTGTCCTACCGTTTTTTTCGAACTCTGTGAAGATCCTTTTTCTAAGTGAATTAAACGCTGTTGAACTGTATGAATCTGATCAATTAAACGAGCCATCTCCGAATTGAGTCCGCCAATCTCTGCAATACCCGGAATCTGGCTATCTCCCCTTTTGAGGATAATCGGCATGACAGTTATTTGCTGTCTTTTGAGCCAGGCAGGTGTACTCAGACGTGCCTGCCATTCCTGATTTGAAATAAGCTGTTGCTCACAAGCAGCTAGCCAGGTTTGAAAACTGAAAGGCCGATTTGGTACATGGGGAGGTTTTTCGAAGGTGAGTGGACAATCCAAGTCAGCCAGCCACTGCAGCCATTCTTCCCAAGTTTTTTTTGTTTCCTGTTCCAGCAGGTATTGCAGAAGCCGCTCTTCAAGTGCATCGATAATGCTTGCCATACCACAACCTCTCTTGATAACGAACTCAGTGTTTACCGCTTCCTTCTACAGAGTAAATAAAATCCAGAAAAGCCCGAATTGCTGTACTTTCTCCAAACGTTTCCTCAATGATTCGAAGTGCTTCGTCATTTTTCAGTTCAGAACGATAAAAAATTCTGTGCGCTTCCAGTATTTCACCTATTGATTCACGACTGAAATTCCTGCGTTTCAAGCCGACAATATTGACACCTTTTACCTCAAAACGGTTCCCGTATCCGGTGGCATATGGTGGAATATTGCGGTCAATAAGGGAAGCCGCACCTGTGTAAACATAAGATCCAACGCACAAAAATTGAGCAACCCCGTTTTGTCCACCTAGAGTTACGTAGTTTTCCAATGTAACATGCCCACTCAGACCGGTGTAATTTGCAAGAATATTATGATTGCCTATGCGACAGTCATGAGCAACGTGAACATAACCCATAAGTAAGTTCGCATCACCTATTACCGTTTTCCCACCACCGCCAACTGTTCCACGATGAACAGATACGCCTTCACGAAAGGTGTTTTTGCTGCCAATTGTGACAAGCGTTTTTTCTAGATTATATTTTAAATCCTGTGGTTCTCCACCTATGTAAGCTGCAGGGTGAAAAATATTTTCGTCACCGATTTTAGTTTGCCCTTCAAGGATAACGTGAGATTTCAATTGACATCCGTCACCAATTGTAACATCTGGACCAATCACGCAAAATGGCCCGATTTCAACATCTAAACCAATTTGCGCACCGTCCTCTATGATAGCAGTCGGATGGATTTTTTTCATAAATAGTTAAAAACGTGTGCGGTTAGTATTTCGGTGCAGCGTAAATAAAAAATTCTATAGATTCATTGTGGGCTAAATGTAACCCGAAAGTCAAGAAAACACTATTTGAACAGTTTTTCTGCTAGTTCTGAATTATCTTGCTGTGTTAAACATGAAGCCAAGGTGCACGAATTGCATGCTTTGCGACATAGTGAAATTTTTGAAAAACAATAAAGAACACAGAGCTATGCTTAAAAAAACACTTTCACTTTTTACCCTGCTAATTTTTACAATTCCTGTAAGCGCAGAAACTTTACGTCTTAACAGCGGAGAATCGCTGGAAGGTAAAATTCGTATCATGAATGAAAAAACTTTATTTCTTGAATCAAACTTGACTGCACAGGAACTAAAAATTGACAGGGCTGATTTGAGTCTGATAGAATTTGATTCTACCGGACGTAGTCTGGCACGTAGAATTGGAATAGGTTTTCATTATCGGCCAAATGGTAATGAGGAAAATCTTTCTATAAAAAACTGGCTCAGCGAAATTGATTCTGCGGAGTTGATGGTTGGTTATAGCTCTGGTTCAGAGGATACTTTCGCATTCGAATTACGTTATGCGAGAGTTTTTAAGGTTGAAGGTACAAGTGATCTATTTTATGGTGCAGGGACTGGACTAATCTCTAAAGACAGCAAGCGAGGGACCGCATTTAGATTTTTTTCCGGAAGTGAAATTTTCCCGAAGAGTAGTCCAAATTTTGCAGTTTCACTTGAATTAGGTGTACTGAGTAAACAAGGGTTAGGTGATGATAGCCAAACTTTCTACAACGCAATATCAGCACGCTACTATTTTTAATTACGGGAAAATATGAGCAGTAAAAGCTCAAAATATCCCATTGTTGCTTTTGAAGAATCCGAACAGGATGATTCATTAATGGAACAGATCTTCGACGAAATCAGTGATGTTCCTGACAAAGAACCTGTCTTGGAAATTCCAGTTGACAAATCTTATCAGAAGAAAAAACAAGCCTCTACAAATAACACATTGCTTATACCTGACCAAGAGTTGGACTTACACGGTAAAACTCTTGAAGAAGCAATCATGATAGTGCAAAATTTTTTAATTACATGTCATTCACAACAACTCCAGACTGGCTTAATTATCACAGGAAAAGGTCTCAATTCCGGTAATCAGGGACCTGTGCTAAAAAAAGGAGTTGAGCATTGGCTTAAGCGAAATGGAAACCCTTATCTACGGAATTTTCATGAGGCCCCCCCTCGTTTTGGAGGTTCAGGGGCAATCTGGCTGAATTTTAAATGATCCGAAATTAATTTATAGTTCCCGGTACTGCAAGAGTGAAACAGGGAATAGTTACCTCAAATTCTTCACCGTCTGTGGTTTTCATTTGATAAGATCCCTGCATCGTTCCCACAGGTGATTTTAAGTGAGAACCGCTAGTGTATTCATATTCCTGATCCGGTTCCAAAACTGGTTGCTCTCCTACCACACCTTCACCGTGGACCTCGTTTGTCTCACCGTTGCTGTCAGTGATAATCCAGTGCCGTCTTAAAAGTTGTACAGTTCGCTGGCTGAAGTTTTTTAATCGTATTCGATAAGCAAATACATACCGATTTTTTTCAGGGTAGGAATGAGTTTCCATGTAAATTGCTTCAACATTTACCCGAACACCTTCCGTGATTGATTCTTCCATGCATCCCTTTAAAATTTAATCATAAAATTCTTTTCAAATTTGTGTATGATTTATACTGTAATTCCTAAAAATGGTAAAGAAAAAGTGAAATAATTTAGGAATATCTGCACAGCTTGCCCTTCAAACAAACATCTAGTAAAATATCTTTTCCAACCTGTTTACCTATTAAATTTATAATGCGCCCGTTTGTCATTACATAATTTATGAAGTTTGTTGATTCAGTAAAAATTCATGTGCGTTCCGGAAAAGGTGGTGATGGGTGCTCTGCATTCCGTAGGGAAAAATATATTTCGCATGGGGGGCCTGATGGGGGTGACGGTGGAAAAGGTGGCGACGTTTTTCTAGTGGGTGACCTTAGGAAAAACACCCTGCTGGATCTTTCATTTCAACAGCATCAGCATGCTGAAAATGGAGCGAACGGTAGCGGCAGTGATAAACACGGACGAAACGGTAAAGATCTTCTCATACACGTACCTTTGGGAACAGTAGTCAAAGATATTGAAACAGGTGAAATTTTCCTGGAGGTAGTTGAAACAAAAGATTACTTGCTTTTTTCGGGTGGACGCGGAGGACGTGGGAACGCTCGTTTCAAAACATCGACGAATCGCGCTCCTGAATATTATCAGACAGGCGAACTAGGGTATGACTGCTGGGTTCGGCTGGAGCTTAAATTGATGGCAGATGTTGGCTTAGTCGGTTTTCCAAATGCAGGGAAATCTACACTGATCAGTAATGTTTCGCAGGCACGTCCAAAAATTGCGGATTATCCTTTTACTACACTTGTACCACAACTTGGTGTTGTTAAAATAGCGAATCTTGATCCCTTTATGATTGCTGATATTCCAGGCATTGTCGCGGGAGCACATGAAGGTAGAGGACTGGGGGATCGTTTTTTACGTCACATAGAGAGAACGGCAAGTTTACTATTGTTGCTCGATGTTTCAGGATTTTCTGAAAAATCACCTCAGGAAGAATACACAATTTTGATTGAAGAACTTGAGCTCTTTTCACCAAAACTGTTGGAAAAATCGAGAGCAATTGCGCTAACAAAAATGGATAGTGTTGTAGAAGATAATGGATTGGATGAATTAGAAAAATTTCTTGAAGCGTTAGGAGAAACTGTTTTTCGTGTTTCTTCTTTAAGTAAAGTTGGGATCCCGGAGTTATTGCATTATCTGGGCGAATTGGTAACGAAGGAACGCCTGCTTGAAAAAGAAAAAGTGAGAGTGTATGAGGAGACTCCGCTTCCATTCAACTCTATTTGGGACGATTATGGTTGAGAAATATTTTGCTAAAAGTAGATTTAAATGTGGGCATCTTTAAACCTTTTAAAAAAATTCAGAATTAATTTTTCAGCTTAGGCTTTGGGAAAAAACAGAAAATAATTAGGAAATCTTGTAAGTTGAATAAAAAATTTGCGGAAATATAAATGTCGCTATGAAATAGCGAGCAAAAGAAACAATATTGTCGGTTACACCTTAATTCCGAAAAGTGACCTTACTCTAGAGGCACTTTACTTGAGTGATCATGAATTATTTCAGTAAATTCATATACATGAATTTAAAGGTTAGTCAGAAGATGTACAAAAACTTTTGTTGGAGTTCTCAGAAATCAAAAAAAAGATCTTAAATCAATGTTAATAAAAAGTGTGGCAACTCTCTGCAAAACTTTGACACTTTAAAATGTTAATCATTAAATAAATGTTCTTGCATGTTTACACAACAAAAGTCAATCAGATTTAAAACTGACTAAAGTTTAAAAAATTAACTTTATAATGTCAAAAGGCACGCTGATACAATATCTTATTACTAATCAAGAAACGTTCACTCTTTAAGATAATTATCATACGCTAATTTTCTAGAAATCGTATGGTGATTTTCTTTCGCAAGTTTTTTCCAAAGCTGACCTTCACCTGTTTTTTCAATCATCAGTTTTTTGAATATTGTTAATGCCTTCTGATCTTTATCTTGTCGTGAATAAATAGTTCCTATATGATAGGTTGCCCAAAAAACAAGTTCAATTATTTCCTTGCTCTTCTTGTCTCCATAAAGAGAAATTGCATTCTGATAGGTCTTCAGCGCAGTCTCATAATTATGTGCTTTCTTGTGCATATCTGCTGACAGGAAATGGCTTTTGATAATATACTCTGGAGTGTCCTTATGATCAAGCGGGTGTTTATAGCTTGAAATCGCTCCCTGAAAAGCTTTCCCTGCTTCTACAAAATTCCCTGTTTCCTCATGTAATTCGCCTAAATCATAATAGAGCTCGGGAACTATTTCGGCTAACAACGGTTTCTTGTTTTGATTGTATTTTTGAATAGTTTGTTTGTAAACAAGTAATGCTTTGGGGTATGATTTCTGTTTTCTGTAAATACGTGCCAACAGTTGCCTAGTTTCAGAGTCGTAAGGACTTTCAGGGGAATGTTTTAGAAATCTAGCAATAGTATTTCGGGCTTCTGTCAGATCTTCTTTTTCTAACTGCGTGCGAGCTTTTTCAAGCTGAACCAATTCGCTGATTGTTCCTCCGGAACGTGTTTCGAGAAAGCGTAAAATATCTAGTGCTTCATCAAAAAATTGTAGTTTGCGGTGAGCTACCGCAGTTTGAAAAAGAGTAGTATTAAAACGGAAATTGAAAAGATATTTTGCTTTATAATCACTATATGCACTTACCAGGGCAAGCGTGTCGTTCTGGCGAAAATAACTATCTATAAGCCCTTTCAGATTTTCATCAATGTTCTCCTGAATTACATTTTTTAGCACGTATACATTTTGAGGATACTTCTCCATGAAAAGTTCCAGAGATTTTATAGCATCTTCATAAGAACCATAAAGTGTAAGCGTCAATCCTTTTCGGAGCATTGCTTCTTCTGCCTGAGGAGTTTCTGGATATAGTCTGGCTATTTCATCATATACCTTGATTGCCTCAAGGTGTTCCTCTGTATATGGGCGTTTTGCCTGAATGTTCGCAATTCGCAATTTTCCAAGTAGAGCAATTTCTCTTTTGTAACTGCTGATTGCATTTTTGTAGGCCTGAATAGCTTCGTCTTCTTTACCTTCGTCTCGCAGAAAATCACCTAGACGAAGTGCGACTAATTTTGAAAAATCAGCTTTTGGATATTTTTGCAGGAGGAGCCGGAAAATTTCACGTGCTGTTACATAATCTGCATTTTCATAATAAGTCTCCCCCATGTGGAATAATAATGTTGGGTCATCTTTGACGTATTCCTTGTCAACATTACGCGCTATGTCAAAAAATTCGCGTGCGGTGATGTATCGTTCAAGTTGATAATAAGCCTGTGCCATTTTGTAATGTGTAACAGCAAAATATTTTGGTTGTGGGGTAGAACGCAAATATTCTTTAAAATTTGTGATACTGTTTTCCCATTGTCTTTGCTCTATACCACTCATACCCTGCCAAAAATTTGCCTCATTGGCTTGAATTGAATTTGAGAAACGATCCCGCAATATTTTAAAGTAAACATCAGCCTCATGTTGGAAATTCATTTTTTGATACGCACGACCGATCCGCAAAATTGCGTGAGGTAAAAGGGAAGTCGTTGCAAACGTTTCACCATTTTCCTGAGCAAATTTTTCTGCATCCTGTGTGATACGGATTGCTGTTTTGTATGCTTCAATTGCTTGGTGATAGTTATTGCCTATGCGACGCTCAAGCATCGTGTATATCGTGTCTCCGATCCGGAAAAGTGCTCTTGCTGCTAATGGATGGAGAGGATCACCAAACTCTTCTTGAGTGTGAGATTTTCCGAGAGCATAAGCTTCCCTGAAATGTTTTACAGCTTCATCATACATTCTCGTACGAAAAGCGGTTTCACCAAGTTGAATTATGGGATTGATTTTAGAATTTCTAATACGGCGTGCGTTTTCCTTAGATTCAAGCAGAGCCAATTCTTTCTGACTCAGTTTTTTACCTTCCATTGCTAAAGTGGTAGTTTTTTTCTTGTATGGTGTCCCATGAATGTCGAGCATCCATTTAAGCGGACTAGACACAAAATGTCGTTCCACACTAACCGCTCTTGCTTTGAGTTTTAATTCAACAAAGGTTTGGTTTACATTTGATTTGAGTGATGCCAGTTCTAAACGTGATCCTTTATATTTTTTTCCACCCAGATTTTTTTTAGCTAAAGTATTGGGCATTCGGATTGTCAGCAAAGTTTGTTGGCTGTCTTCCAGTAAAAAAATTCGTGGTGGATGCTTGTCTTCGGGAACAGAACCATCTGCTGAGATCTTTGACAGTTTGTTAAAACTGAAAGTTATACGTGTAAAATTTCCTTTGCTGGTGTCAAAATCAATATCAGAAAGCTCATACACAGAGTCTTCGAGGGGATCGGGCAAGGGTTGAACTTGGAATGTGGGGCGGAAATCAATTTGAACTCCATTGTTCTTTTCGAGAGAACTGACGGAATAACTTAAATCTTTTTGCAACAATTTAAATTGTGCCCAACTGTCACCGTCAATTGCTAAAAAACGGATTCCTGCCAATTGAGAATCATTAAATAGACGTTCAAGACGTCCGTCTTTAAAAACAGCACTTGCGTTTTTGATCTTTAACACCAACGTTCGGGCTGCAAGATTTTCAGTTATTTCGTAATCTGGGGCTTTGTTTGTGAGAAGACGTACACTGATTTGCTTGCCACGGCGCAGCAACTCGATATTATTAATTAAGATAGGATTATTGTAGGCATCTGTCTTTTGCGCGAGTGCGCTGACAGCAGTCAAGATGCTGAAGGTTAACAGAACAAAGAAATTCCATAGTAACCTCATATAGACAAGACCAGTTTCATGGTTCAAGGTCAGAACAACAAGTTTAGTATATTATCTATAAATTCATAAACATAACCAGGATTTATACTTTATTCGTAGAATGATTTCAGTAATTTTGAACGAGTAGGATGTCTTAATTTTCTGAGTGCTTTTGCTTCAATCTGACGAATACGCTCCCGTGTTACTTCAAAATCCTGGCCAACTTCCTCCAAAGTATGGTCCTTTGCAGAGTCAATACCAAATCTTAGGCGTAACACATTTTCTTCACGTTTTGTGAGAGTTTTCAAAGCGTCTCTTGTTTTTTCACCCATATTAGAAGAAACAGTAGCTTCCCCAGGATCCGTTGCATGCTCGTCTGCAATAAAATCCTTTAGCTGAGAATCTTCATCGTCACCAATTGGAGTGTCAAGAGAGATTGGTTCTTTCGCTATTTTCAATACTTTACGGACTTTGTAAAGTGGCATCCCAAGATCTTCTGACAACTCATCCGCTGTTGGTTCTCGCCCCAGTTCCTGAACCTTTGCTCGGGAAATTCTTGAAAGCTTATTGATTGTTTCAATCATGTGCACAGGTATTCTTATAGTTCGCGCCTGATCAGCAATTGCTCGTGTAATTGACTGGCGAATCCACCATGTTGCATAAGTGGAAAATTTATAGCCTCTGCGATATTCAAACTTGTCTACTGCTTTCATTAACCCAATATTGCCTTCCTGAATAAGATCCAGGAATTGTAATCCGCGGTTTGTATATTTTTTTGCAATACTGATCACCAAACGTAAATTAGCTTCTACAAGTTGACTCTTTGCATGCTTTACTCTCCGTTCAACCTGTTTAAGATTTTTAACTTCTGCTTCGAATTCCTCTAGTGAAAGGTTAGTCCATTCGATCATTGTCTTGATACTTTTTCTGTTCAGTTCTATCTTTTCGTAATAACGGTTCGCAATGCTCATGCGGAGACCGGTTTTATCCGCAATTTCTTTACTGATTTTTTCATTTTCTTTTTTCTTCGATGTGCCCCGTAGTTTTTTAAAAATATTATCCATTTCTTCGACGGATATGTTCAATTTTTTTGTGTTGGAATCCATCTTACGGAAAGCCATATCAATTTTCCCTTTGTGATTGAACAACTGATCACACATCAATTCAATTTGGCGAGAGTTAAAATTAATGTTGCGGATAGTATCTTTATAGATATTTTCATTTTTTTCTAAGCGTTTTAATTCAGCTGGTTTTAATTTTCGATCTTTCTCAAGATATCGTATTTTCCTCACTGTTGTGTAGTGTTTCCAAACTTCATCAAGTTGAGTAATTATCTGATCAGTTGCTTTGTCTTCGTCTTCAATAACATTGTCATCTTCATCTAATCCAGAAACAACATGTCGTGCTTTGATTTTTTGTATTTTGAGGTTTCTCGAAAGATTTTGCAGATAAAGCAATATTAGATTTGAATCAGAAAAGATTTCAATTAACTCAAGGTTGCCACTTTCAATTTTTTTAGCAACTTCTACTTCGCCGTCGCGAGTCAGCAATTGGATACTGCCCATCTCGCGTAGGTACATTCTTACAGGGTCATCTGTGGAATTGTCAACTCCAGGGTCAAGATCTAGATCGTTATTAACAAAATCAATTTCTGGGCTGGGATCAATATTATCCTGAACGGTGTCAATTTTTTTATCAGAATCGATAATTTCAATATCCATTTCTGAAAAAATATCAAAGATTCTTTCCAGTTGTTCTGGTGAAGGTGATTCATCACCAAGATTTTCATTGATTTCGTCTATAGTGATAAAACCTTTTTCTCGCCCTTCTGAGACCAACTCTTTGACTAGTTTTTCCTCTAATGGAGAAAGGACCGTTTCACTTTTATTTTCTGTACTCATATAGTTTTGCTGAGATTAAAGAGTAAAAATGTTGTCAAAAATTTGTTTTATTTCCTTTAAGTTCTCTTCTTCTTTTCTTCTTTTCAAACCAGCATATGCTCGCTCCTCGTTGCTAGTACTTTCCAGCAGCCATTGCTGAAAGTTGTTTTCTAGGTTACGTTCTTTTATACGCCTTAGCGACAAACCAAAGTCATGACTCGGAATTTCTTCTGTAAGAAGTATTATTACAGACTGAAATAATTCAGGGTCAGTGTGTTTTAGTTTAAGAGGATCGAAAGCTTGAAACTCTGTATCAGGTAACTGCAATAGTCTTGCATAAAGTTGCTTAAAATGTGGAGTCTGGAAGTCCTGTGGATGGAGATGTTCCCTAACAAGAGGCCACAATTCTCCTTTACGCAACAATGACTGTAAGAGCCATTTTTCATCCTGAGAAACATTTTCATATATTGGTAAACATTTAAAGCTAGCATTATTATCTTTATTAAACAAGTTTTTGTTTGTTTCCTTTTTTAATTCCTTTGCAAGTATTTCAGCAGGAATTTTCATTCTTTCACCAATTGCCATCAAAGTTAGTTGCTGGCGTTTTGGGTCATTTATATCATTTATAGCAGGCAGGAGTTCTTCAAGTCCCTGGACTCTACCCTGAATACTGTCTTGATATTTATTGATTGTCTGCTGTACCAGATAATCCAGCGCTGGGACTTTTTGTCCCAGCAATTCTTCAAAACCTTCTTTACCATGTTTCAACAGATAAGTATCAGGATCATCCCCTTCCGGAAGAGTAACAATAAAGGACTCCAAAGCATGCGGTAGTAGGAGAGATGCATGCCTTAAAGCTGCATTTTTTCCGGCAGTGTCGCCGTCAAAAAGTAAAATCACCGTATCCGCGTAACGCTGGACTATTTTTAAGTGGTCCGGAGTTAACGCAGTTCCGCATGGAGCAACTGCATCTTCAAAACCGTTTTCGTGTAAACGGATCACATCCAGATATCCCTCAACAAAAATTAAGCGTCGGAGTTTTCGGATCGAGCTGAGACCTTCGTAAAGTCCGTAGAGCACCTGGCTTTTTTGGTAATAAGACGTTTCCGGACTGTTGAGGTACTTGGGTTTATCTTCAGACTTCATTGAACGTGCGCCAAATCCTATGCAACGTCCGCGAGAATCTCTGATAGGGAACATCAAACGTCCCCGGAAGGTATCATAATGCTTTCCGGATTTTTCACTGACTTTGATTAATCCGGCACTTAAAAGATCCGGAACTCCTATTTTATTTCGCTGCAATCGGTTTAGCGTACCCTGCCACTTGTCAGGTGATACACCGAGTTGAAAATGATCCTGCATATTTTCAGGAACCGTACGCTGTCTCAGATATTCCATTGCCGTAGCTCCTTCCGGAGAAACCAGAATATTCCTGTAATAAGAAGCCGCCTCTCTCAGACAGCGCAGTCCCCTGTCTTCATCAAGATTATTAAGCCTGGAATTTCCAGATTCAATTTCAAGAGGGATACTGGCACGTTTCGCGAGTTCTTCAACTGCCTCGCTGAAAGAAAGACGGTCGTATTGTGTAAGAAATTTTATCGCATCACCGCTGGTGCTGCAGCCAAAACAATGAAAAAAACCACGTAAAGGATTAACATTGAATGAGGGTGTTTTTTCTGCATGAAAAGGGCAAAGGCCTTTGTAGTTTGTTCCTGCACGTTTGAGCGTGATTCCATGCTCAGAAATCAGGTCTACTAGGTTTGTGCTTTCCACTACCTGACGGATAAAACCTTTACTGAACGGCATTTCTTAAGATTTTGGAGTGAGTTGAAAATTAATGTTAAATAAACCTCGAAAATTAGGCATCTTCTTCCTGCATTAAGTTTTTAAACCTTCTGCTCTAAATTTTGTGCCTGACCATCTTCAGAAAAATTGAATATGGTATTGAACTCAGTTTTACTTTTTAAATGCTGATCCTTTGAAAGAGTTTTAACTGCATTGAAATATTCTGCATGTTCTCCAAACAGAATTATAATTCCCGCATAACTTTCCAACCATTCCTGCACAAAAACCAAAGTGACTTCGTCCAGTTTTGAAAAGAGGCGGTCAATTAAAACTACTTGTGTATTTGCAGAAACCAGCATCAAAGCCCAGAATCTTGCGGCTTGCTCCTCTGAAAGTTCTTCAACAGGGACGTGTAGAATTCTACCGTTCAAATCTAAACGGTCTATCAGGGTTTCAAGATTCTTGCGTTGCCCGCCGAACCAAGGTCGTTTTGTAAAAAGTTTGGAGGTCATATTTTCCAGCATTGTCGCTTTTTTGTCTGTACCTGTCCATAAACTGTCATCTGAATGAATATGTGTCTTTGCTGAGATGATGAAAGATCCAGTTTTGGGCTTGAGCTTTTGGAGAAACAAGCGCCACAATACTTGTTTCTGCTCCTCATTTTGAAAACGGAAAGATGCTCTTTCTCCAGCATGTAATTCCAAACTTAGTTTCAGGATATCCCATTTTTCTTCAACAGAATTTCCAGAAGCTGAACTTGTGGAGTAGCCGACATTATCACATTTTAAAAGCACCCTCGGTTTCATGACAGTTTGATGCGTAAAATAATACTTGACTTATGTTCTTTGGAAAAGACCGATTCATTCGCCCGAAAAATATCCGCACATTTGTTTCCTGGAGCAATACTTTTATTTTGGGGCAGTATGGGTACTGGAAAAACCACTTTTGCAAAAAGTATTTGTGCTGGTCTAGGTGTGCTCCCTGAAATAGTTGGCTCTCCAACTTATACTTTGGTCAACATTTATCCAGGAGATAGGACTGTTTTTCATGTTGACCTCTACCGCCTGAATGATCCGGAAGAACTCGATGATTTTGATCGTGAAGATCTGATAACCGATGAAGGAGTCACTCTGGTGGAGTGGCCGCAATATCTTTTAAATTATTTGAGTGATGAACCTGTGCTCAACCTTGAATTCGAAACCATTTCTGAAAATCAAAGGCGGCTCATTCTGGAAAGTGAATCAAGTAATTTTGACATACTTTTTAAAACATTGGAACAAGAGAATTTATCTCTACAAAAAACTGCAAACCCTTTGAGCAGGGTTGGAAAATGATCCGACTTTCTGTGGATACTTCTTTCGAGCATTTGGGGCTGTGTCTTACACGTAACGGGGACCCTCTGGCAAATTATTATTCATTGTGTAAGCGGAGGAATTCAAAGATTATTTTTGAAGTTATTGATGATCTGCTGAAAAACGCGGATCTAAAATTAGCAGAAGTTGATGCTTATGTCATCAACTGCGGTCCCGGTTCTTATACAGGGGTCAGGATCGGTATGGCAATAGTTAAAACTTTCGCGCAGGTTAACAACAAACCTATTGTTCCTGTTACTTCACTTGAATTGCTCGCTGGACAAATCTCAGTGTTACAGAATGATTTCCATGTTCTATTGAACTGCACCAGAAGAGAGATTTTTCACGGAATATTCCGCATTGTTGAGGGTCAACCTGTTGCAAAGACGCCAATTCAACTGACTACTCTTGAAAAATACATTGATAGTAATGAAAATGTTCCGGTTGTCCTTTATCGTGTAAGTCCGGAAAGAAGAAAACCGGAACCGCTCTTTGAAAAACTAGTGCATCTGCCTTTAGATTATCCTGTTGCTGATGCCCTGCTTTTAGATCGTCTTGGAGCAAAAAAGATGCTCTCTTCTGCCTTTGATCCGGATGCGCCGGTGAATCCTTTATATCTAAAACGTGAGGTGGAAAAACTGAAAGTTCCGTATTCGTAATGTGTAAGTTTTTATACTTTAAATTAAAATGACGTAAGTCTTAGATTTTAATGAAAAAATTTGACAGGCCGTGAAATCTACAGAGAACTTCTAAAATGCTTTACCATAGTTTTTTCACCCAGGAGGAAATCGATCAGGAATATAATCCTCGCTTCATTGTAGAGAATTCAGATGAACTGATTCAAAGTTATTTAACTGAAAGTGAAAGGGTATCTGGAGAATATCCCAATATTCCCAGAATTTCATATGGTTCTTCTGCAGAGGAAACTCTGGATATTTTTTCATCAGAAATTCCAGCCAGTCCGATACACATTTTTTTTCACGGAGGTTACTGGCATTCTATGTCCAGTCGAGATTTTGCTTTTGTTGCCGAAGGACTATTGCGAAACGGGATTACAGCCGTGCTCATCAACTACGCACTTTGCCCTAAAGTTACTATTTCTGAAATTGTCAGGCAGGCACGTGCCGCAGTAGCATGGACTTACCGAAATGCAATGACATTTGGAGGAAATCCTGAGCAGATCACGGTTTCCGGACATTCTGCTGGAGGACATTTGACCGGGATGTTACTTAGCACAAAATGGGAAAAAGAATACGGACTGGCTTCAGATATTATTAAAGGTATGTTGCCCATCAGCGGGCTGTTTGACTTGGGAGCGTTCCCGTTTTCTTGGCTTCAGCCAAAACTGCAGCTCAGCCCGGAGCTTGTTTCAGCTAATAGTCCTCTCCTGCTAAAACCTACTTCAAAAACACCTGTTTTACTTGCGGTAGGAGCTGATGAATCACTCGAATTTCATCGGCAATCGCAAGAATATTGCACCTTTCTGGAAAAACAAGGAGTTCCCGCGAAATATATTTCTGTTCAACGAAAAAATCATTTCAATATTATTCATGATTTTCTTGGTGATGGCGGGCTCTTTTGCAGACAAATCAGCGAATGGTCCTGCTAATCTGAGTAAATTTTCAGAAAAAGCAAAGGACTTGAAACTACGTAGATTCAGGTTTGACACTTGGAGAGCTGAATCAGATAATGGAAGGGTGAATTTTAACCTGAAAAAAACTTTATGAATCTTGACAATGCTAGCCAGCAGGAACTGCAGTCCTGGGAAAAAAAACTTGTAGTAAAATATCAACAATTTAAGGATGCGGATTTAAAACTGGATCTTACGAGGGGTAAACCCGGAAATGCTCAGCTCGATTTGGCTGACGCAATGGAGGATCTGCCTATAAATAAAATGATTTTGGAGGATGGTACAGACCTAAGAAATTACGGAGGACTTGATGGAATTCCGGCTGCACGAAAACTTGGCGGTGAAATGCTTGGACTTCCGGAAGCAGAGGTGATTTGTGGCGATCACAGCAGCTTGTCACTGATGTATCTATACATGCTGCACGCATATTATCATGGTTCGCAGGGAGCAGATACTGCATGGGCAAAAGAAAGTGATGTAAAATTTCTGGCAATAGTTCCAGGCTACGATCGCCATTTTACCATCTGTGAGGAGTTCGGTATCAAATTGATAAATGTGGACATTAAGGATGATGGGCCGGATATGGACAGAGTTGAGGAACTGGTCAGCAAAGATCCTCAAATAAAAGGTATGTGGTGTGTACCCAAATATTCAAATCCTACCGGCTGTGTATATTCGGACAAAGTAGTAAAAAGGATTGCTGAACTTGGAAAAATCGCAGGTTCAAATTTTCGGGTGATGTGGGACAATGCATACGGTGTACATGACCTGCGGGAAAATCCTCAACAATTGGCAAATGTGATGGATTACTGCCGGAAATATGAAACCGAGGATAATTTAATCTTAACTGCATCAACTTCAAAGATAACAGTTGCAGGTGGAGGGATTTCATTTTTAGGAGCGTCTGTGGAAAATTTAGAGCATTTCCGTAAACGTCTTGCAGTGATGAGTATTGGTCCAAATAAACTTAATCAGCAGCGGCATCTCATTTTTCTCAAAAATATTGAAGGTGTCCGTTCACACATGCAAAAACACGCAGAATTATTAAGACCTAAGTTTAATATGGTACAAAAGCATCTTGAAATCGGACTTGCCGGCAAAGCTATGGGAAACTGGTGTAACCCAGAAGGTGGATATTTTGTTTCATTTAACTCTAATCCCGGACTGGCAAAAGAAATAATCCGTCTCTCGGGAGATGCCGGTGTGAAGCTCACTCCTGCAGGTGCTACATTCCCTTACAGTCTGGATCCTGAAGACGAGAACATCAGACTGGCTCCAACTTTTCCCAGTGTTGAAGATTTAGATCAGGCAATGCAGGTCTTTGTAACATGTGTCCAGTTAGCTTCTGTCAGACAACGGATGTAACATGGAGTGATATCCTCATTGCTAAAACCTTGAAACTGACTAAATTCAAACTCTGAATCTGTTTTAACCTTGAACAAAGAAATCAAAGACTGGGAATTAATTCAACGCTTTCTCGTTTACGTTCGTCCGTACTGGAAAAGTCTGGCCATTGGAATATGCACGGTTCCTTTTTCAGTTGGGGCAACCTTAATGCTACCTTGGTTGATCATCAGCATTATTGATGATTATGTTATTCCTGGAGATCTGGAAGGAATGATTCAGATGGTGACTTTCATGGCGTTAACAGTTGCTGTGGGTTATTTTGCTGATTCGATTTATACTTTTACCCTCCAAAAAACTGGACAATTAGCCATTAGCGCAATGCGCAGTGATCTCTATGCGCATATTCTCTCGATGCCTCGTTCATTCTTTGATCAGCGGCCGATCGGAGTAATTTTGACGCGCCTCACTTCAGACATGGAAGCGCTCAATGATTCGCTAGCCATAGGTGTACTTTCCATTTTTACAGACTTTCTGAAAACAATTTCCTTACTTGTTTTACTTATAATACTGAGTTGGAAACTCACTCTTGTTGTGCTGCTGATCCTACCGCCGATATATATTGTCAGTAATTTTTTGAGGACACGATTAAGGCATTATTACAACCTTACCCGAGAGGCACTTGCAGAAGCGACTGGCTTTTTGCAGGAATGCCTGAATGGAGTGAAAACAATTCAGTTGTATGCGTCTGAGGCAAAAGTACAAAAGAATTATGAAGTGAAAACAAAAGATTTTTTTAAAGCTCAAACACATTCTAATTTTTATGACGCAGCTTTATATTCAGTAATTGAAGGAATAACTTCAATTGCACTCGGTTTAATGATTTGGTACGGTTCACAGCAGATTATAGCAGGAATAGTTTCAATTGGAGTCCTAGTTGGTTTCATCAATACATTGAATCGTATTTTTGTTCCGATTAGGGAATTTACTCAACAAATTTCAGTTTTCCAGCGTTCACTTTCATCATTGGAAAATGTGGATAAAATGTTTCGCGAAATTTCGGAAGATCAAGATGCAGAACTGAACACAGCAAAATACACAACGGAACAACTGGAGAAACGTTTCCAGGATTTTGAAGAATTGAGTTTTGAAAATGTCCATTTCCGTTACACAGAAGATGGTCCCTGGGTTTTACGTGGCATTTCATTTACTGTTCGCAAAGGCGACAGAGTTGCAATCGTCGGTGCGACAGGTTCCGGTAAATCAACTATAGTCCGCATTCTGACAAGAACCTATACACGTTATCAAGGATCAATAAAAATTAACGGAGTGGAACTGAGTTCAATTTCAAGGGATTTTTTATTGAGGTTGATTTCTTTGATGCAACAGGAATCATACTTGTTTGAGGAAAGCATCGCTTTTAATATTGCGTTGAACCGAGATGGAATTTCCTCTGAGATAATTAAAAAAGTCGCGGAATATGTCTATGCAAACGAATTTATAGAAGAATTACCGGAGCAGTATGAAACAATATTGCTTGAAGGTGGAAAAAATCTTTCTGAAGGTCAGGGTCGTTTAATCATTTTTGCAAGAGCTCTGGCGATAGAAAGTGATTTAATTGTATTAGATGAAGCCACCAGCTCAGTTGATTCTGTGACCGAAAATCTGATACAGAAAGCAATTGAACGTATTTTTCATTATAAAACTGTAATTGCTATCGCACATAGATTGAGCACTATCCGTAATTCAGATATGATACTGGTGATGGATACAGGTAAAATTGTGGAACGTGGGTCACACGTTGATTTGGTAGGTCAAAATGGGGTTTATGCTGGTCTTTTTGAAAATCTGGAAGATGATACTGTGTCAGAAAATATTCTTGCTTAATGACGGTATGAAAAAATTCTGAGGAAAAAAGTTATATTTTTTTCTTGCTTTTATTCTATTTCCTGTCAGAATCTATGAATTACCTCTTCATGTAGAAGAGATTTGTTAATTAAAATATAAGGTCACAATGGCAACAGGCAAAGTAAAGTGGTTTAACGAGCGTAAAGGTTATGGATTCATTGAGCAAGAGTCCGGAAAAGACTTGTTCGTTCATCATTCTGAGGTCCGAGGGGGATATCTCAGAGAAGGAGAAAACGTAGAATTCGAGATTGGAGAAGGACAAAAAGGTCCTTGTGCGGTAAGTGTGCAAACTGCCTCATAATTCATTTTAGAATAAACATTAACCTGACGGGATGCCTGCACAAGCGGCCATCCCGTTTTTTTTTGCTTTTTTATCAACTAAATCAGTCAGAAAATTTATGAATCAGTTTAAGTTAGATTTTAAGGAATTTGTACAGGCATTATTTACCTGGAAGTATTGGTGGATGCTGACAGCACTCGCATTAGGTGTTTTCACTTTCAGTGGCGTTGTTAATGGGATTCTGCTCCCTCACAATTTTTATGCAGGAGGATTGACCGGTTTAGGTTTGTTGTTTTATGAATACATCAAAGAATTTATCCCATTCAGTTTATTGTATGTTCTGCTCAATATTCCTATATTTATTATTGGTTTCCGGGAATTTTCTTTGAAATTCATTTTAACTTCTCTAATAGGAATGGCGTTTTATGCAATAAGTCTGGAAATGACAGATGGAATACGGATCTCGATTAATGATCCTATGTTAGCAGCAATATTTGGAGGAGCTCTTGCAGGTTTTAGTACAGGTATTTATCTGAGTCTTGGGGGTTCGGTAGGAGGACTTGATATTATCGGAACTGTGATTAAAAAACGTCTGGCTATTCCGATTGGTACAGTTTTTAATATTGTTAATTTCGTGGTTATTTCCAGCAATGCCTTTCTTTATGATCTTGAAACAGCACTCTATACCGGTGTATTTATGTATGTTTTCAGTTGGAGTATGCAAAAAGGGCAGATAGGATTTTCTCAGCGAAAATCCGTTTTCATCATTTCAGGCAGGTCTGAAGAAGTTGCGGAAAACGTGTTAAAAAAACTCGACCGTGGTTTTACTTATTTTCACGCCTCCGGAGGTTATGCTAAAGAAGAAAAACGGGTAATTTATACAGTAATCAACCTGTTGGAACTGGGACGTCTAAAAGAATATTTATTTAATACGGATCCCGACGCGTTCATCTCTGTTCAAGATACTGGTGATGTAATAGGAAAACGTTTCCTAACCTGGGAAGAAGAAGGATTTCGGAAACGGAACTAATAATACGGCTGGACAATTGAACGAATTTCTAAACTGAAATTCCCAAACTAGTGAATTTTGTTTTTACTGAAAACTTATTTCATTGTAGAGTTGCTGAATGCTTTGGAGATAATTTCTTTAGTTATTTCAAGCAATTTAAGTGAGCTTAGTTCATCAAAGGTGACCCATTTTATATCATCCGCGTCATCTCCGGAACAGCACTCCCCTGAAAGCCATTCTGCCTTATAATCTACCAGTGTGTAGTGGTACTGTATATTTCCATTATCATCCGGTACAATAACATCCACTACATCAAGTAAAGTAGGTTGTTCAATTTTGACACCGGTCTCTTCCAGCAATTCCCTGTGAACAGCCTGCATAACTGTTTCGCCAAGTCGCTGTTTCCCTCCGGGGATGCTCCATTGACCTTTATAAGGAGCTTTAACTCGCTGAACGAGCAACACCTCATCTCCGCGTAAAACTACTACACCTACTCCAACAAAAGGCCGTTCAGGATATTCTCGGATTATGCTCATTCGTATACTTTCAACCAGGTTTCGAGCGAGCGGCGGACTGCTACCTCTTCGATTCCTTCTGTTACACTGATTCCTCCTGCTTTGAGAATCCGTATTCCTTCACCATTCACTTTAGGATGCGGATCTCTAATTGCAATTACGACATGTGAAATATTTTTTTCTACGATAGTTTTGGCACACGAAGGTGTTCTACCTTGGAAAGAACATGGTTCTACCGTACAGTAAAGTGTTGAACCGGCCAGAGAATGCCCTTGAGCTTCCGCATGTTGAATCGCTTCCACTTCAGCGTGTGGCCCTCCAACAGCATTTGTACAACCTTCACCAAGTACCTGCCCGTCATTAACAATTACACAACCGACCCAGGGATTGTCTCCGGTTTTATGTCGTGCCTTTTCTCCAAGCTGCATGGCCATCAGCATGAGTTGCTTATTAACATCAGTCATATGTGTTTTAAAAAAAATTGTTCCGCAAATGAGTGATGTGAGATCTTTTCAGGCTTTTTTCTTTCTACATCGAATACTAACAACCCTTTATAATCTAATCTGAAAGTTGTACGTTATATTCATTTTACGGAACTCTTTGCTGAAAAGTGCTTGCTTTACAGAAGAAAGAATTTTCAAAATAGGAATCCAAAACCTGTATTGACCTGACTTGAGAGTAATTTTATTGAATCCTCAAGTATTACTGGCTGTCCTGAAATCCTGCTTTGGAAATTTTTATATTCGATATTATTTTGGCGGTACCCCAAAAATAACTCTCCTCCAAAAAAAGGTATGCCAAAGTTCATAAACAAGGCCTCACCGCTGCTACTTTCTGTTACATAGCTGGTTCCGCTAATGCTCTGTTCCCCCCGACCATATACCAACCGACCTGCACCCAGAGTTAAGCTTAGTTCATTTCCAATTGTATAAGTCAGATCAAGGCTGTGATTCTTAAATTTATACTCAATTTCACTCAGACTTCCGTCTGTGTGCACTGTACTGTAACCGAAGCCGATTCCATTGGGAAAAACCATATTTCCACTGTGTCCCGAAGTATTAAGTTTTTCAGAGGCTATGCTTGAACCACGTTTGATTTCACTTTCACCTGAAGTAGGAACTGAATAGCGGATACGCCAAAATTCTTCTGCGTCCGCGTGAAATGCGCTAATCATGAAAAATGCTATAAGAACTGTTATTTTATGTAAAGCCGGCACTTTGTGTAATGGGATAATATTCTCATTATATTCATTTAAGAGAACATCTAAAAAATTAATTTTCAAGTAATAATGAAGTAACTAAATCTTTCGGAATCCGTAGGTTGAGCATAGTCAAAACCAGAATAAATTCTGAAAATCCTTTCGAATCTCATTCGTCTCATCTCATGGTGCGGTTTTCAGAGTCATCTTTAACTGAATTATGCAATTAAAGTGCTTTTTTTTGCAGCAATTACATTTTAAAAAACTTAAAGATAATAGTTACATAAAAAATTGAAACAGAAAAATATGATTTCCATGGAGTATTATATATAAACGATTAATGAAAAAATTAAATGCTTATATTTGCACAATCATCTTAAGGAGTGAATTTTAAGTTGAGCAGTTAAAGACTTTTAAGTACTATCAAACTATTTCAAAATCTTTCAGGGTTTATTTAACCAGGTTAAATTTAAATATACTGTTGCTAAATGAGACAATTTGTGAAAGACACTGAAACACAAACCAAAGTAAAACTTCAGAAAACCCATGCTCTGGCAGTATTTCGTGCAGGGTATCAGGCTTTTGCTAGGATTGAAGGCCTGCGTGGATTAGTTTTAAGAGGTTTGTTTTTAAACTATCTTATTTTTTTTGCAGCCACACTAATCCTGAATGGTCTGTTTTATTATCAGCTACTATATCCATTTATCAACTTGATATTTGGTGAAGGTGATGGCTTTTGGGCTTCAACTGGGACAGTTATTTTGTGGAGTATTCAACTTACAGTTGCGGCTGTGATTTCTCTGGCAGCACTACGTTTTTCAGTAGAACTAATGAGTTTTTGGCATCAAAGCATTGTAAGTATGGTTATTAAAGATTTTAGGCAAATTGAAGAAACTGCGTTTAGTCTGAAAGCCTGGTTTGCAGAATTGAAATATATTTTGAAAGAAGCCCTGAAAGCCTTCTTTTTTCCTTTGTTGCTGCTCTTTTTCGGCTTGATCCCGATTGTTGGGCTGCCCCTAGTCTTTCTAATGGAAGCTCACCTGCTAGGACGGCAGAGCGTTGTTATTTATCTGGATATTTTGACAAATCCGGAAGAAGCTGTTGAGCTCAAGAAGAGCTGGCGCTTGGTGCCGATTCGTATTGGCTGGTTGCCTGCAATTCTGACCTTTGTACCTTTTGTAGGCTGGGTATTTCTGCCGTTAGCTCTGACTTATGAAGTAGTCGGTTTTACGTATTTAGTTGAAAAATCCCGCGCAATATAATCACCAAAGCCAGGCTGCTCCGCGTACACCGCTGGAATCTCCGTGTTTTGCCGGTCTAATAGGAGTTGTGAATTCCCCTCCAAAAATCCATTTTTGAACTAATTCCGGAACGTTTTTGTAAATCCGTGAAAGATTTGACATACCTCCACCAAGAACCAGAACATCCGGATCGATGATGTTTACCGCAGTAGCAATGGCCCGAGCGAGTCGGTTTTCATAAATTTGCATGACTTTTTCTGCGTCCGCATCATCCTGCTCCAGTAGCTCTGCGATTTCTCGGCCACTTTTTTGAACCCCCGTTTGTTTCTCATATTCATTTTCAAAACCTGTCCCTGAAATAAATGTTTCAAGACAGCCTCTTTGCCCGCAATAACAATCTACACCAGGAAATTCTTCCTGACTCATCCATCCCAAAGAAATATGCCCCCATTCACCTGCAATTGAATGGAGCCCTACATGTACTTTCTGATCGATGGCTACTCCACCTCCGCACCCTGTTCCGATAATGATGGCAAATACCACTTTGGAGCCCGCTCCCGCACCATCTACTGCTTCGGAAACGGCAAGGCAGTTTGCGTCATTAGCGAGCCGAATTTCCCGCTGCATTGCGTTTCTTAAATCAACGTCGAACTGCCTCCCTATAATCCAGGTAGAATTCGCATTTTTTACAAGTCCTGTCTGAGGTGAGATTGTACCGGGGATACCAACACCTACTGTAGCTTTTTGTTTTGTTTCTGTTTCAATACTGCGGACAATTCCCGCAATTGCCTCAATAGTTGCTTCGTAGTCATGCCGTGGAGTCTTAACCCGTATGCGAAGCAATTCTTCTCCTGAATCAGCAAGTGCGATTCCCTCAATTTTTGTTCCACCCATATCGATGCCAATTCTCATTATAGGTCCCTAGTTTAACGTTAAAAATTTATCAAAAACATTGTTGTCTTAAATTATTTCAATAGAAAAAAAATTACTTTTCTTTATTTTGTTGCAAGCAAAGTTTTTTCCCGGACTTCTTGATTATCCATTCCTGAGAAAGATTCATTTCCCATAGATTGCTGTCTTTCCTTAATTGGTCAAAAATGTTTTGGAGTTTTCGAAAACTCAATACTAGCCCAGTATGTGCTGTAATGAAATTATGTAAAATTTCATGTTCAAGCAAATCGTCAGCCTGCTCTAACACTTCTATGTGGAGAACATCCTGAGTGTTACTAGCTTGCTTTTTATGGTTTTTTTCCCAAGTCTCATAATTTGAGTCCAAAAATTTGCGTAGAATTTTGCTTTGTTCACTTAAATCATTAATCCGTGAATGCAGACCATGTCGGGTTAATTCTTCCAAAAGTGGTATCAGTTCAATGCGTACACGATTACGTAAGTATGCTGAGCTTTGGTTTGAAGTATCTTCCATCCATGTCAACTTATTAGTTTTTAAATATTCTTTCAACTCGCTCTTCTTAAAGTTGAGCAGAGGACGGATGAAATCTTCGTTTGTCCATTGCATGCCCTGCATATTTGAAATATGCGTTCCACGTAGCCATTTAAGTAATAAGGTTTCTATCTGGTCATCAGCCTGATGTCCTGTAGCAATAAACCCACCTCCGAGAAAATTTAGTAGATTACGGGACTCTTCAATCCGCCATTCACGGGCTGATTCCTGTAGGGCGGATTGTCCTGATTTAAGGTGTTTTGCTGTTTTATGATGAAAAGGGATTTCATAATGTTCGGCAATTGATTTTACAAAATCTTGCTCTTGGGCTGATTCTGGTCGCAATTGATGATTGAAATGTAAAATATGCGGTTCCAGATCAAAAAGATTTCTTTGACGCTGGAGCAAATGGAGGAGAGCAACCGAGTCACAGCCACCACTTACGCTGACCAATACGGTAAGAGGTTTTTTTTGTTTTTTTATGTTATTTTTCTTTTCTATTGCGGCAGCCAGTTGAATATGTTCCCAATTTTTATGGAGTTTTTGCAGAAGATTTTCCACAGGAACTACTATTCTGAATCAGTTGAATCTGACTTTACTATTTGCTTGTGTCTCATTTTGGAAGAGCTGAGTCATTGAACTCTCTAGACGTTTTTGTAGTGGGACAAAACTTTCATCTACGGTTACTGCTGCATCAACAGAATCTTTCCCTAGCTTGACCAAAGTTTTTACACCTTCTTCGGTAAAGCGCATTAGATCACGGTGTATATAACCATAATGAGTCATATTTCCGAACTCTGTCAATACTGGTAGGTCTGCTTTTTTAGGAGTAGATTTTGAAGTAAGTTTCAAAGCTTTTCGGTAAGCCACTAATGCAAGATTGTATACAGGAGCCATGTTATCCCGTGCAATACGATCACCACTTTCTATCCTCAGCAATTGATATTTTAATGCCTGCATTTGAATACGCCCCTCCATCACTAGTGGATAAGTTAGCTTTGAGTCAATGCGACCTAGTTGTTTTGCCAGATCTAGCCCTGCACCCTGTAGCAATGGGATTTGTTTCAATATTTCAATTGCCTGTACGGCTTTACCAATAATCAGATTTTGTTTGTTCGGATTCACTTTTTCTTCGCTGCCGCCAAACATAGAACTGGATGCTTTACCTTCAGCGGTAAGCTCTTCAATTTCTTCATGTGAAAGGGTGGCAGTCATTTTTGTTTTTACACTTTGAATCACAGAATCACAATTTTCAATCAGTGATTCTGCAATTTTAATTTCAGTTTTTATCGACTCTGAGTCTTTCACATGGGTATCTTCAGTCTTTTCATCATTGACATCAATCCCCTTCATATTCACATTTTTCAGAGCAGTTGATTTAATGGCCATCATGTTTTGTTTGTGAATATTACCGAGGCATTCTAAATAAGAACGGTAGGTATGCACAACAATCTGTATAATTGTTGGGGTGATGTCACCTAGATAAACTGGTAATGCAGCTTGCAGCATCAAGTTCAGATGGGTACTCAATGAATGATCTTTTCTGGCATTCAATACGGTATTTACCAACATTAAACGTGATTCGACATTGTTTGGTTCTTTATCTAACTGTTTAACATACTTTGAAATTTCTTTATTGTCTGGAATATCTTTTTGCAAAATACTTCCGTTGACATGCAAATTTTCAGTTTTGCTACCAAAAATTTTTTTTAGCCCTGTTTTTTTATTATGCTCTTTAACGTCTTTAACTATTCCACGCAGCTGCTTTTGAAAACTGATGAAATTAACATTCGGAGTTTTTTGATTTTCTTTTGGTTCTTTGTCTGCCATTTTCTAGCTCAGTAGCTTGTTCATAAATAAAGTGCTGACCAGTGCTGCTGTCAGATTTATTATACGGACAAGGTAGATAAATAGGAAATGTTTTTTATAAACATATAAAATTTCCTATTTTAAATCTGTTATTCAGTCCCGTGCATAGATTCTTTGCCAATTTCATCAAATGTCCTGCTTAAATTAACAGGTTTTAAATGCTCACGTGTTCCAATCGAGTTATGAGGCCAGAGAGTATTTGCAATTCCGTTAAGGTAATTCTGCTGAAATTTTGGTGTTACTGGTAGGTTGTAATTTGCTCCATTGACCCAAATATGCAGACGAGGTTGAAATGAAGTACGTAGAGGAATTTTTAAGGCTGACAAATTTTTCATGAATAAAAGTCGGCACTGCTGGCTGTTGAGTCTCATAAAGAATTCTGCAACGACAGAGTCGCCGCCTATTCTTAATTTTGGAGGAACTTTCTTTACGTCAATTTTTTGAATATCAAAGTTGATCACAAATTGCTCACCCAGATTATCTCGCACAATTAGCGAAAGAGTATCATTCTTATTGACATTACAGATCATTAGAATGTCACGTACGTAATGTATGTCTGACATTAACTCTCGAGATGAAACTGTGAACGGCTTGAAAAATTTTATTATTTCTTTTGCTATTATAACTAGTGCACCACCTGAAACGGCGTTCATTGCAATGTCACTATGAACTTGTGATGCAGGTTTTTCAAAGGTTGAAAGATGCTTTCCACCAAAACCTACATATCCGCTAAAAGTGCAGCGCGCAACACCTTCTACCAGATTTGACTCAAACATCGGCATCACATTTTCTGCATTCTTTTCTCTTCCGGCTTCTCTGTGGCTGAGAACAGAACTGAATTGCCATTTTGCTGTTTTACGGATAAATTCTACTTTTATTTTGGAACGAGGGATACTCAGACTCTTTGAAATCGGCAAAGGAACCTGAAAAGGTTTTCTTTCAAAATTACGCTCAAAATGAAATTTAAAAATAACATTTTCCAATGAATTTCCGGCTATTTTCACTTTGGCGTTTGTGATTGTTTTACGGACCCAACTTTCTTCCATTTTTAACCTAAACTGAGCAAAATAATCAACAATGTTGCCCTGCACGCTTTTTAGTTTTTGTAATTCTTCATAAACAATCTTAGCCTGCATTTGTTCAATTTTGTTGAGCGGGATTTTCTTTTTAAGTTTTATCAGTACTTTTCTGTCTTCTATGGAAACACGTTGATTAACAAGGTCTAGCAAAGGGCTGAGGAATTTTGCTGTTTTTTCTTTTTCAAAACCTTTCTCGCTCAATCGTGCCAGTTGGTTGCTTATTTGTTGCAGTGCACGTGTGTGTCCTATTTTGCAGAGTTTCTTCTCTACTCGTGTCATCGATTCAAGAAAAAGTTTCTTGAGCATTTTTTCCACTTTGTTTCCTGCATCGTCACGTCCCTCAGCAAAGCGAATCAGTTCACGACGGTCCTCAGGAACAGAAAAGAAAATATTGTAAAAATCAACTAAGGCTCTGCTGCGCCAGTTTGCATCTTCACCCTGCCAGAATGCTTTTCCTTCATCTCCGAAATTAATAATATCAGTAATACGCATGTGCTGAGAAAAGCAAAAAACAATATTCTTTTGAGTTTCAGAAAGAGTAGTAAGTTCATAATCCGGTTCTTCCTCTTCATCCTGTTCGTAGCTTTCGAAACGTACCAGCATCTCTGTAAATTTCAACCACCACGGATCAAGTGGTAGTGGAGGATAATCGTCCTCCATTTTAATGATTGCGTCAATCAACGAACCTTTATGTTGTTCGCTGATAAATTTTCTGCCTTCCGGATTCCATAAGAGTCGTGTCAGACTTGTAGGTAGATCATCATCCTTATCAATGCAGACAATCATTTCCAGCCACCAGCAGTTTAATAATGCTTTGGGAAGATTACGGTGACTAATTTTCTCACTTTCACGTAAAAAAATAGGTAGTGCATGCCCCAGAAACATTTCACGCGGGATAATAATTTCACCCCAGTTCGGTAATTTCCCAAGCACAAATGACTCTGTTTCTTCTTCAAGAATAGGTATCTTTTCTCCTGACGTCTTTTTTGTCTGTCCTTCTTCGTTTTCCGGTTTAGCAGTTTTTGATGGTACTTTATATTCTGCATCAAGATTTTGCTTGAGTGTCCACTCCTCATCCGGAAAAACTCCAATTGAAGAAAGAACCTTAAAATTCTTAGGTAGGTCAAAAGGCATGGGTGTTATACCGCAGATCATGGCAGCAGGATTTAGCAGGAAATCGTTAAGCATCAGTGCATAAGCCATACTGCCTTCCGGAGAAACTAAAAATGGGGTATGCTGTCCGTTGCGCTGTTTTCGTAGAATATTGGTGAAAAAATGTATTTCTGTTGATGGATATTTTTTCGTAAGATAAGCTTCTGCTTGCTGAATTTTGAGATGTAAAGGATATTCAATTTGAGCTTCAACGTCTTTGGCTTGTCCATCAGAAAAAACTTCAATCAACTCAACGATTCTGGAACTGTAATTGATTTCAAACATGGAGGAAATATGTTCTTCCAGATTTCCATCAAGTTCTAAATTGTTTGCTCTGAAGTGCTCTTTTAATGATTTTATTGCTTCTGCCACATTTTTACGTGTTGAAAAAGCCACCTTGCTGGATAGGAACTCAAAAAACTCCTTCAGCAGTAATGATAACTGAGAGTTATTAGTCAAACTGTTCAAAAAACAAGCGTTTTGTTTTTCCTCAGGGACGGAATCCGGTGTCATGTTGTTGCTGACTGCATAGCGCCATAAAACTTGACGGGCACCTGCATCATCGAGAAAAGTATGACGATAATACTGAATTAACCACTTTAGAACTTTTTCTTTTTTAAATTGCTTGAACGAAAAGGGGAAACCTTTTCGTTCAAGGTCCCCACCAGTGTTTTTTATGAATGGGAAAAAATTATTAAGCGGTGATAGCAAATCCTCACAATCTGGAAAAGAGTTTAAAGTCGTGATGACTGCCTTTAGGAAAAATCTTCTTTGCTCTTCTGCAGGACGCTTTTGCACATGTGCTTGAATTAATTTTCTCAATTCTCTGCGGTAACTGCTTGCAAAGATAGAGTCAATCACACGCAATTCTTCTTCGCTGATTCCTTCACTGCATTTTTCTTTTAAAGTAGCTATCGCAGTTTTATTTATTTCGATACGTTCTTTTGCAGTCAGAGAATAGCGAAAGTACTGATCATAAAAAGACTCTAAAACATTTGCAATCAATGCCACCAGAAAATCCGCATCATTCCAGCTAAATTGAAATTCCGGGTTTGTATTTATAATTACCTGCGCATCCATGTCTGAATCGGGCTTGTGTCCTATTCCGCCAAGACTTCCAATGGTTGTGAGGGCTTTAATCATCTTTGCGGAATCTTTTTTAAAATGACTGACGAGGTCTGTGCCAGAAAATTCATGCTCCAGATGAGCATCCATACCTGCCTCACCCTTGATTGCAGGTGATGGTAAGAATCTCTCGATTCCTTCTATTCCGTGAATTGCATCTTTTTTAAAAACGTCAAATGCGATATTGCGTGTTACGGGTTTTCCATCATCATTATACTTACCTGTCTTTTCATGTACTTCCAACTGCCGTGAATCTTCAGGATTGATATCAAAAATGAGCAGACCTTCAAACATGGTTTTAATCATTTCTTCATCTGAAAGTAGCATCAAACTTTCTAGTCTTAAGCGGTTTATTCGTCCCATTTCATTAAATTCCCTTTGAGCATACTCTTTCCATTTTTTAAGATGTTCTGCGTTGTAGGAAGCACGAATGGAATCGCTGATTTTAGTTGTTTTGAGGGATTGCAGTAATTTTTTAAATCCGGCTTTTGCAAAATCTCCTTGAGGGTTACAAGGTACCTGTAGATTAAATGCAGTCAGTAACTCCAGTTGTTTCTCAAGTTGGGAAAGGCCAGATCTGCTAGAACTTATGGTCATGAAGAAGCTTTAATAACTATTTTAAAATTTAGATTTTATTATCAATGTATAACAAAATTGCTTGTAAAACGGAATGCATTATTAATTGAAAGGGTCTACTTCAGGAGGATATTTTATATGAACAAAACAGACATGCTAAGAGTTCTCTTTCTATAGATCTTAGAAGGATTTCTTTTATCTAATGCAGAAGAAAGCTGAGCTATTCTAAACAATATTTTGAAATGAGATTTTGGTATGGCGAGTCTAACATTGTTCAAATTGGTTGTTAGAACTTCCAATGATTTTTATGTGAAAACACACGAAACACCCCATGGAAACATAATTCCTGAAAAAATTTGCAGTTTATTCAGAGGCACCCTTGGATAAATCACTAAGACGACCTAACAATCCCGATTTTTCTTTGCCGAGGAGTGGGGCTAGTTTTTTGAGACGTTCACGAACTAGGCTGCCACTTTGCTGTCGCTTGATTTTTACGTTAGGATTTGCAAGTTTACTGGCAGAAACAATGTTTGAATCATTTATGTCTGCTGGACGTAAAATGCCTGTTACAGTGGTTATGTATCTCACTTGATTACGTTGTCTATAGTCAATCTTTTGTCCTTTGATGAGCATGTTTCCATCAGGAAGTACTCGGATTACGCGAGCAGAAATTCCGTCTAAATTCCGTAAAATATCGTTTTGTTCTTCTTCAATCGCATCTCTTAAGGTCAAAGCTTCCAGTGCAACATTTGCTGTTGCTGCTCCTCCTGCTGGTTGGCCTTCAGTTGGTAATTTTGGGGGAGGAGCGTTTACGATCAAACTTACTTCGTTAATATTCAACAGGTCACCACGGAAACGGGCGCGGTGATCACGGAGTAGATTCCCAAAAGACGATTCGTAACGCCAGAGTGAGCCCTCATAAAGGTTTCTGCTTGAAGAAATTCTTTTGCGGCGGACTTTTTTTGATGTTAGTCGTAATTTGTCATTTTGTTTTTTTACTGCATTCTCCTCAACAATTTCAGTCGGAGGTTGCGGTTCAGGTCTCGAAGGAAGACAACCGGAAAGACTAAATAACAATAGTGTAGTCAAAAAGTACTTCAAGGGAGGCGTATATAAGTGGAATAAATCTGACACTTTTAAAACAATTTTAAAAATTAATAATTAAGAAATTAAGAAAGTTTCTCATTTTCGAAAAGCATAAAAGAAAAACCTTTTAATTAAGTATATTCTAAAATTAGATTTGTTTCTAATTTTAGAAGTCTAATCTGAAAATCATCACTTTCTATAATTTGCTGATGCTCCAGCAAAGCAAGTCTCTATGATTAATTTACCAGAACAATATTTCTGGTTTTTACAGTGGCAAAAACCACGATTTTACTGTCCATGTTTTTCACGGGGATTCTTTCTCCCTTTCTACCCTTTGCCATAGAAATTCCTGGAGCTGAAAGACGTAAAAAAGGAGTTTCAAAAACAATCTGCAAACGATCACCGGATTTTACCAATGGTGGAATTGAAACTGTATTACCGCGGATTGTTTCACTCGGATTTATTGTTCGGTTAGATATTTTGCCTACCAGTTGATCTTTTTCTGTTATATATTCTCGTGGCATTCGGTCTACATTTTTACGGACTTTCATTAAATCCGATTCTTCAATAATTTTATTACGTTTAATAGTATCACGTGCAACAAAAACTTCTTTGTACAATTTTAGATATGTTCGCACAGTAACAATCCTGACTGCTTTACCATCTATACTGAACTCAACATCATAATTTCGGTAACCGCCTTCTTTTTTATATTTGCCTTTAGAATTGATAACGTAACTTACCTGCCCTCTGGGAAGGAAAATATCTCTTGTTTTAGCAAGTATCCGAGGTTTTAAGTCCTCGTTATTATTAGTATCCCTGATGTGCTTTAGGACTACCTGTTCTATATCTTTACCTTTGATTTTGAGTGCTGCACGAGTAATACTGCTTGATTCTGATCCTGGAAATAAAAAGCGTTTTGTATTAATCTTCTGGGAACGTAAACGGGAGAGAATTAATGATCTTGTAACAGTTAATTTGCGGCCGGGTAAAGGTGATTGACCAATGACGATTTGGCTGACTTTTTCCAGGAGCACAACATCTCCCCCTTCAATTTGTGAAATTTCTCCCAGTAGGTATTGATCGTTATTAATAACTGAAGACTGAGGGAGGATAATTTTGATCTGTTCTTCCTCAGGAAGAGAGCTTCCTTTAGAAAAAGCTATCCCAGAACTAAGCAAAATTAACAGCACAAACAATCTGCAACTGTGCTTGAGATATCTCATCTTTCTATCTTTTTTATTAACCACTGATTCTATTTTTAATACGTAGTGTTTTTTTTAAACTGTTTCCCTAGAATCCGTTTTTTCTTTTTAATAAAAATAAAATTACTACTAATGGATTTAAGTCGAAATTAATTAACGTACAAGATTGTTGGTGTTTTGAAGCATTTCATCTGAAGACTGAATAGCTTTTGAATTTACCTCATATGCACGCTGTGCTGTAATCATATTTACCATTTCTTCCACCAGAGAAACATTTGAACGTTCTAAAAATCCCTGTGTGAGAGATCCCATATTACTTGAACCCGGTGCGTCAACAATAGCGTTCCCAGAAGCAGGAGTTGAAAGGTAAAGGTTCTTACCAATTGGTGTTAGTCCCGCAGGATTTTGAAAACGAGCCAACTGAATACTGCCTAAAGCCTCAGGCATGTTGTCATCTCTTAGAAAAACGGAAACTGTACCATCGATACCAATTTGTACTTTTCTGGTATCAGCCGGAATGTTAATTTCAGGGTCCATAAGCATTCCGTCATTTGTTACTAGTCGTCCCATACCATCAACGTTGAAATGACCGTCCCTCGAATATGCAATTATTCCATTAGGCTGTAGTATCTGAAAAAATCCCATTCCATCAATGCTCATATCTAGATCATTTCCGGTGTTCTCCATGTTACCTTGAGTATGTACCTTATCAATACTCACATATTTAACACCATGACCTACGTGAATACCAACTGGAACCTGTGTGGATACTGAAGAAGGAACACCTGCACTGCGTTCATTGTAATATAGTAAATCTTGAAACTGGACTTTGCTTTTTTTAAAGCCTGTTGTATTGACGTTAGCCAAATTGTTAGCAGTTGTATCAATATTTCTTTGCTGGGCCTGCATTCCAGTAGCAGCTGTATAAAGTGCACGCATCATAAGCGGTAAACTCCTTTGTCAGATTGTTATTTGGCGAAAAATTTTGTAGATAATTAAGTCTGAACTATACTAATTGCTTTTTCATCTAATTTATCTAGCCTTGTAAGGGCCCTATGAACTGTTTCATAAGCACGTGTCGCGGTGATCATACGAGTCATTTCGAGCATACTGTTTACATTAGAATCTTCCAGCATGCCCTGTTTGAGCCTGATCTCCTCGGATTCAATTGGCAGATCATTGCTGTTTACTGGTGCAAAAAACCCCTGTCCTAGCTTTTGCAATTTGTCTTGTTTTTGGAAACGTACCAAGCGGAAGTTGTCTGCGATAACTCCGTCTAAACTGAGTTGTCCACTTTCGTTAACCTGAATTTTACCTTCTTTGATTGTAATAACACCGTTCGTACCAAGAACTGGATATCCGTCATTCGTTACAATGCGCCCTGACGCATCAAGTTGAAAATTGCCAGCGCGAGTATATCGTTCTCCTTGAGGTGTTTCAATGGTGAAAAAACCTTCATTAGCCAGTGCAAAATCTAGATCGTTCCCTGTAGTACGAATTCTTCCTGGTTCAAAATTTTTCCCAACTTCATCTACCACCACTGCAGATTTGTCCATCCCAACATAGTCGTCAAGATATTCATGTGATAAAAAACGTTCCTCAAATGACTCTGGCGCTACACGTTGCGCATTGGAAAGAACTTCCCTGAAAGAAGGCTGATCCTCTTTGAAACCAACTGTGTTGACGTTGGCCAAATTATTTGAAACAGTCTCCATTTTACGTTCAATTACTCCTGCTGCTTGAACCAGACTGGTCATGCCGCTCATACGGATTCTCTGTAAAAATGTGAGTCAGATTAGTTGATTTTTTAATTGTTTTGGTAAAAGCAAGCAACATACCAGATCGATTCAAGTGAAGAGTGGAATTTGCAAGTTGCTGGGAGATCATTTGTTTTTCACAGATTCTTATAAAGATATGATTTTTTCTTTGAGAGCAATGGGGATGATGTTTGCGTTGATGGGATGATTTTATGATCCAGTCCGGCATTTTATTTTTTCTGTGAGGTAAAAAATAATTTCCAACGTTTTCACTGTGCTAAGTGAGAGTTTTTAATTTGTGAGAGCTAAAACATTATGCACAAAAATTATGCAGGCGCATAAAAAATGTGCATGTATCTTTGTAGTCTTTATAAATAACCTATAAAATCAGTATTATAATTTTGGCTCATTACTTGCGTTTAGTTTTGTGGTTAAATATTTTGTGACACATTTTTGTGGTTAATTAATAATAAAAAATAGTTAAAAAGGAATAAATTATGACTACGTCAAAAGAGGTAATTGAATTTGCAAAACAAAATGATGCTGTTATGGTGGACTTGAAATTCATCGATTTTATTGGGACATGGCAACATTTTACTATCCCTGTTTCCGAGATGAACGAAGAAATGATGGAAGAAGGCCGAATGTTTGACGGTTCCAGTATCCGCTGTTGGCAGACCATTGATAACAGTGACATGAAAGTCGTACCAGATTTATCGACTTTCAAAATGGATCCTTTTTTTGAACATCCGACACTTTCGGTGATTTGTGACATTCAAGATCCTGTAACAGGAGAGAATTATTCGCGTGATCCTCGCAATGTGACTAGGAAAGCGGAAAAATATCTGTTATCTACAGGAATTGGGGACACTATTTATGTGGGGCCTGAAGCAGAATTTTTTATGTTTGATGATGTCCGTTTTGCACAAGGCCCTGAAGGTGGTTTTTATTCTATTGATTCTACGGAATGTCCGTGGAATTCAGGTGCAGAAGAAATTGGTGGGAATAAGGCATACAAAATTGGCCACAAGTTTGGTTATTTCCCGACGGCTCCATTTGATCAAGATCGAGATATTAGAGCAGAAATGGTTTTATCTATGCAGGACTTAGGATTGACCATTGAAGCGCAGCATCATGAAGTCGCACCAGCACAGCATGAAATTGACTTCCAATTTGATACAATGTTGAGAACTGCTGACATGATGCAATGGTATAAATACATAGTTCGGAATGTAGCTATTGATAATGGAAAGACAGCTACTTTTATGCCTAAGCCGATGTTTTCTGATAACGGTAGTGGAATGCACACCCATCAGTCAATATGGAAAGGTGGAGAACCTTTGTTTGCCGGTGATCAATACGGGGGGTTGAGTGAAATGGCACTTTACTACATCGGAGGTATCCTGAAGCATGCGCCGGCGTTGGCTGCATTTACAAATCCATTGACCAATTCCTATAAGCGTCTTGTTCCCGGATATGAAGCACCAATCAACCTAGCTTATTCCAATCGCAATAGATCTGCTACTGTTCGGATTCCTGTTGTTGATTCACCAAAAGGCCGTCGCATTGAGTACCGTTGTCCTGACTCGGGTGCAAATGTCTATTTGGCTTTCCCGGCAATGATGATGGCAGGATTGGATGGAATTCAAAACAAGATTAATCCAGGTGATCCTATGGATGTAAACATTTATGATCTACCTCCTGAAAAACTAAACAAAATTGGTAAGATGCCTAGTTCACTTCACGAATCTTTGGAAGCTTTGAAAAACGACCACGAATTTCTACTCAAAGGCGATGTTTTCACCAAAGATGTGATTGATTACTGGTTGAACTGGAAGATGGAAGAAGAAGTCAAAGCCATCGATTCCCGTCCCCATCCTCATGAGTTCCAGTTGTATTTTCACTGCTAAAAAACTATATCGTGGGAGTTATTTCTTTGCTCCCACGAAATTATTTTATTATTTTTCCCTGTCAAGTTTTTCTCTTAAACGATTCTATTTTTAAATCTTTTCCATTTTCTTTGTTAAACACTTCTTATTTTAAATTTTTATAATAAGAGGTTTAGGATAACAGCAGGAATATAGATTTGAAAAGGAACAAATCACTCACTGATTTTTTCAGAGACAAAATTTGAAAATACATCAGAGATTTTGTTTC
>Ga0208277_1000079_pt1 | contig 51040 bp, 53 predicted proteins | sample ETNtaG_5_FD_185782 | JGI IMG/M metagenome (GOLD analysis project Ga0208277, IMG submission 185782) | Marine microbial and viral communities from oxygen minimum zone, Eastern Pacific Ocean - ETNP201406SV205 (SPAdes) (version 2) | ecosystem: Environmental > Aquatic > Marine > Oceanic ...
AATATTAAGCACAGAAAAGCTAGGCAAGATGCATCACGCGGAAAAGTATGGACTAAAGTAATTAGAGAAATTACTGTTGCTGCAAAAGATGGTCCTGAGCCATCTGACAATCCTAGATTAAGACTTGCATTAGATAAAGCTAATGCTGCAAATATGCCCAAAGATACTATCAAAAGAGCTATACAAAAAGGCTCTGGTACAGGTGAAATGGGAGCAATTGAAGAGATCACATTTGAAGGGTATGGTCCAAATGGAGTTGCCATTTTAGTTGAAACAATGACTGATAATAGAAATAGAACCGTTGCTGATATCAGGCATGCATTTTCAAAATTTGGAGGCAATCTTGGTACCGATGGTTCAGTAGGATATTTATTTAATAAAATTGGCGTTGTTAATGTTTCTGGTACTTATGACGAAGATATTCTAATGGAAACTGTTCTTGATGCAGGCGCTGAAGATATGACTTTAGATGAAGATGGTTATGAAGTTATTACAAGCCCTGCAAATTTAAGCTCAGTTACAGAAGCTTTATCCGCAAACAATATTGAGACCATTCAAGCAGAAGTTACAATGAGAGCTGATACATTAGTCAATTTAGATGATGAGGCTTCTGAAAAAGTTTTAAATATAATGAATTTTATGGATGATCTTGATGATGTTCAGGAAGTCTATACTAATGCAGAATTTTCAGAAAATACAGGAGCAGAGGAGTAGTTTTGGCAGTTAACTCAAGGGCAAAGGGGGCAAATTTTGAAAGAGAGATTGGAAACTTATTAGTTAAGGATCTTAATTTGAATAATCCAGTAAAAAGAATTTTAGAGCAAACGAGGACTAAAGAATTACCTGACTTAAGGTTGGGAAGATGGTGTATCGAGTGTAAGAGATATGGTGATGGTGGAGAGCCTCCTAAAGAATGGTGGGAGCAAGTTTTACGCTCATGCTCAGAAGCTTCTTTGATGCCAGCTTTAGTATATAAATTTAATAGAAGACCTATTAAAGTTAGATTGTTAGCATCTTCAATTAATCCAGAAATACAGAATAAATTAATAACAGTTGATTTATTATGGGACGACTTTATAGAGATTATTTTAGAACTATTTCAAAAAGATATTCAGCTTCATGAAGAAAGATTTCAAGTGTAATGATTTCCTGCTAAAGGTATTTTGTGAAGACACCGATTTTCAGGGGATTGTATATCATGCTAATTATTTAAAATATTTTGAACGTGCTAGAACCCAATTTCTTATAGATCAAGATATTTCTCAAGTTAACTTAGAGGCTTCAAAATTAGCTTTTGTTGTAAAGGATATAAACCTTAAATTTATTTCTCCAGCCAAGCTAGAAGAAGAGTTAATTGTTAAAAGTTTTGTTAAATTTATTTCAAAAGCCAGGCTGATGTTTAATCAACAAATAATTAATAAAAAAAGTGATATTATTATATGCACTGGAGAAGTGGAGGTGTGTTTTTTAGATTTAGCAAAGAATAAACCTAAACCCTTCCCAGAGAAACTATTACAAATTTTCAATAATTAGATATATTTATATGAACGATATTTCAACAATTAATTTATTCCTAGAAGCAGGGATAGTAGTCAAAAGCGTTATGGTAATTTTATTACTTATATCTTTATTGTCTTGGATTATTATCTTTGAAAGATATTTTTTTTATAAAAAAATAAAAAATCAAAATATAGAATTTGAAAATAAATTTTGGTCAGGTGAAGATTTAAATAGTTTGTACAATCAAGTTGATAATAATGATCTTGCTTTATCAGGTTCTTCCAGTGTATTTAGGAATGCATTTAAAGAATTTAACCGCTTAAAATCAGAGAATGATGTAAATGAGTTAGATCTTGAAGGAATTAATAGGTCAATGAGGGTTGCTATAGCTAGAGATGAGGAAGATATGAATACGCACCTTCCATTCCTTGCAAATGCAGGATCAGTAAGCCCTTATATAGGATTATTTGGAACGGTTTGGGGTATTATGACCTCTTTTCAAGGTTTATCTGATGCAACTCAGGCAACTATTAACGCTGTTGCTCCAGGTATTTCTGAAGCATTAATTGCCACTGCAATGGGTCTTTTTGCAGCAATACCTGCTGTGGTTGCATATAACCGTTTCTGTTCTCAATCAGACTCTATTTCACAATCAACCACCATTTTTGCAGAAGAGCTAGCAAGTATTTTTTATAGACAAGTCTTAAGAAATAAAAAATGATATATCGCTTAGCGAAAAGGAAGAAGTTACAAGCTGAAATCAATGTAGTTCCTTATATTGATGTAATGTTAGTTTTATTAATTATTTTTATGGTTTTATCTCCGCTACTGATTCAGGGCATAGAAGTAAATCTGCCTCAGACAGATACAACTAAAATGTCAGTTCAAAATGAACCTTTAGTTATCTCAATTGATGCTAAAGGGAATTACTATCTTAATCTTGGAGATGAGAATCTTCCTATCAGCATTGATGAATTGAAAAGGAAAGCTTCTGTTATTTATCTTGCAAATAAAGATATAGAAGTAGTATTTCAAAGTGATGAGGCTGTAAGTTTTAATAGTGTTGCAAAAGCAATGGCTGCAGTACAAAGCACAGGTATTTCCAAAGTCGGAATAGTGACAACAGGGTATGCAGACTAAACAACATTATATACAAGCTTCTTTTTTATCGTTTTTAATTCATGCTTCAATTTTTTTATATTTAATAGGATTTTTTTATTCTGAAAAACAAGTAAGACCAATCTTAAGTAAAGCAGTTAACGTTAATATTATTGTTGATGAAGGCCCAAAAGAAGATCCTATTATAAAAAAGCCTAGCAAAGTCTTTAAAGCAGAAGAAGTTATTATTTCCACTAAATCAGAAAATATAAACGAAGTTCCTAAGATTAATGAAACTGGATCTATTACTAACCTTCAAAGTCTTTTAAGCGAAGAATTAGAAGCATTTAACTCTTCAGCTCTAGAAGAAGAGATAAATAAGTATAGCAATTACATGATATCTTTGATTGAGGCGGCATGGATTAAGCCAAAAAACATCCAAGATAATTTAATTTGCGATATCAAAATTAAAACAAATCAAGCAGGTAGGATCATCGATATAAATCTTACTAAAAGTAGCGGCAATATTAGATTTGATAATTCTGCGCTTCAGGCAGTTAAGCGTGTAGAAACCTTTTCTTTTTTTGCAGATATAAGAAAAGAAACATACGAAGATGTTTTTCAAAATATTGTTATAAGTTTTAATCCTTCAAAATGAAAAAACTTCTTATATTCTTATTAATTCCAAATTTAATATTTGCAGAATTGCTTCTTGAAATTACTAAAGGTTCTGATAATCCTTATCGCGTTGCTATAGTTCCTTTTGAGGGCTCTAGTAATGGCGTTAATAATATTATAAAAATTGTTAAAGATGATTTAATGAGGTCAGGAGAGTTCTTTGTTCTTGATGAAGATATGCTTCTTTCTTCTCCAAAAGCAATTGAAGATATAAACCCATCAGAATGGAAGTTATTAAAAATTGATTTTGTAGTTATAGGTAAAGTTGTAGATGAAAATTCTAGCGGTCTAAAAGCTACTTATGAAATTTATGATGTTAATAGAAGATCCAAAGTCAGGTCTTCAACAGTATATGGGATTCCAGGAAAAATAAGACAGCTTTCTCATTATATAAGCGACGGTATTTATGAAAACATTACTGGAATTAAAGGTATTGCAACTACAAAGATTCTTTATGTTAATGAATTAATTGATAGCTTTGGTTCAACATATATTCTTTATGTTGCAGATGCAGATGGCGCCAATGAACAGATCTTATTAAAGAGCAATGAACCTATTATTTCTCCTGCATGGTCTCCAGATTCAAAAAAGATCGCTTATGTTTCTTTTGAAACTGGTATGGCTAAGGTTTATATTCAAGATATTTCAACAGGTGATAGAGATTTAGTTTTAGTTAATGATCATCAGATTAGCTCTCCTGCATGGTCTCCTGATGGAAAATTGTTATCTCTTACTTTGTATCAAGATGGTAATGCTGAAATTTATATTTTAAATTTAAAAAATAAAAACTTAACTAGACTAACAAAACATTATTCAATTGATACCGAATCATCATGGTCTCCAAAGGGTACAAAAATACTATTTACTTCAGGTAGATCAGGGTCGCCTCAGTTATATGAGATTGACTTAACTAAATTTAATACTAAACCAAAAAGAATCACTTTTGAGGGCAATTACAATGCAAAAGGCTCTTATCTTCCTAACAACGAAGGAGTTATTTTTGTGCATAGATCAAGTCAACAATTTCAAATTGCTCTTAAGTACTTTGATGAAAATTTTATTAGGCCTTTGACTGAATCAAAAATGGATGAATCACCTAGTGTTTCTCCTAATGGTAATGTGATAGTCTATGCAATAACTGATGATAAATTAGGAATGATAGCAGGGGTAACTTTAAGCGGGGCAACCTTTATACTTCCTGCAACAAATGGGAAAGTTAGAGAGCCAGCATGGTCTGGATTTTTAAGATAATATCTAGGAGAGATAAATGATGAAAGATAATAAAAAATTAATAATTACGTATTCCTTTATTGGATTATTTATAGCCTCTTGTAGTAGCGTACAGGTTACTGAAGAAGCTGTTTATTCAGATTCTGTCCAAAGTATAGAAGTTTCATCTAGTAAAGCTTACGATACTCCAACTGAATCAAAAGCTCTTTTTGCAAATGCTACAGTGTATTTTGAATTTGATAAATACAACTTATCTACAAGATCAATTCAAGCTCTCAAAGGTGTTATAGAATTGATGAAAGAAAATGATTCTATAGAAATAACTATAGCTGGACATGCCGACGAAAGAGGGACAAGAGAATACAATCTCGCACTTGGTCAAAGAAGGGCAGAAAGTGTAGCTGATTATATGGTGCTTAAAGGTATTTCAAGATCTAGGCTCACAATAAAAAGCTACGGAGAGGAAATGCCTATGATGCAAGGATCAAATGAAAGGTCTTGGGCAAGAAACAGAAGGGCAGAAATTAATTAAATTTTAAATGCTTAAGTTCTTTTTTAATAGACTAGTATTTTTTAGTCTCTTCATTTTTTTTCCTGTTTTGGTATCTGCTCAAGATTCTGAATCAGATATTTTATTCTTGAAAATCCAAGAGCTAGAGATTGAAATAGCAAATTTAAGAAATGATGTCGAAGCTCAAAATTATTTAATTGAAAAATTAATCAAGGAATCAGTTAAAAAAGAAGAAGATATAGAGTTATCAGATGCTATTGATTCAGATATAGCTGATGAAGTATATAGGTTTGATGGTATTAATGATTCGCAAAGTATTGATGAAATATACAATGAAGCAATTAAAGCTTTAGGCGATGAAGATTATACATCTGCCCAAAAACTATTAACCTATCTTATAAATAATTTTTCTGATCCAGAAAAGCTTCCATTATCTTTATTTTGGCTTGGAGAAATTGAATTTTCTTCAGGAAATTTTGATGTTAGTAAAAGTTATTATATTCAACTGATTTCTTCATATGAAAACCATTGGAGAGTGCCTCTTGCTCACAAAAAAATAGGAGATATTTTTCTTAAGCAAGGTGACATAAAAATGGCAAAAGAAAAGTATCGATTTGTTGTTCGTGAATTCCCAAATAATCCAGCTTCATCTATGTCTTTGCAAAGCATAGAAGATATGGAATAATCACCTTTTTTTATGACATGCTAAAACAGGGGTCGCTAGCTCAGTTGGTAGAGCAGTTGGCTTTTAACCAATTGGTCACAGGTTCGAATCCTGTGCGACCCACCATTTATCATTCAAATAAATCTAAATAAAGTGAAAAATTTTATAACTAGATTACTTCATTCATTTACAAAAGAATCTTCTCTTGCGGGGTTATTCTTTTTCTTTGTTTTATCTTCATGGTATGTTTTAAGGCCTGTCAGAAATGAAATGGCTGTCTCAAATGTAGATAATTTACCATTATTACTTGCAGTAGGCGCTCTAGCAATGCTATTAGTTAATCCTATTTATTCTTGGGCAGCGTCGAAGACAAATCTTAAAAAATTATTAATAGCTTGTTACTCATTTTTTATATTTAACCTTCTTGTTTTTTTATTTTCATGGAGGGTCTTAGATTTAGAAGGAGTTATTTGGCTTGGTAGAGCTTTTTACATTTGGTGTAATATCTATTCTTTTTTTGTTGTTTCTATTTTTTGGGTGGTTATTATCAATGTGTTTAGATCTTCAAGAACAAGAAATTTTTACGGTGTGATAATGGCGGGGGGCTCAATCGGAGCTTTCTTTGGATCAGAGATCACTAAAAGATTTGCAGGATCATTTGCTGACTATGGTTTAGAATTTTTTAGTATTTCAGCAATCATGCTATTAATTGCTGCTTTATTCGTCGGCCTATTTTTAATTAAATATACTAATTCCCAGAATAACAAAGAACCTAATCAAGCTCTTGGGGGTAAAAGTTTTGATGGTATTAAAAATGCTTTAACTAAAAAAGATATTAGATCTATTGCAATATATGTATGGCTTTTTACTGGGCTTATGACAATTCATTGGATGACAGCAATATCAATTATTGATGCCTGGTCAAGTGATTCAGTTGAGAGAATTGTGCTCTTTGGTCAAATGGAGCAAATGGTTACGGTATTAACTTTACCAACCCAATTACTACTTACCTCATTTATCATTAACTTCTTAGGAGTTAAAAGAATTCTATTCTTATATGGTTTAGCTTTTTTAATGATTTATTGTTTGTATTCAATATCTCCAACTATATCCATAGTTATTTTTGCGACAGTATTTTTAAGATTATTTGAGTATGCTATTAATAAGCCAACAAGAGAAATAGTTTTTAGTCATTTAAAAGAAAATGATAGATACAAATCTTCGGTATTTGTAGATACTTTTTTTACAAGGCTTGGAGATTTATCAGGGAGTTTATATATCACATTTGGTCAGATTATTGGCGTAGGATTTGCATTTATACCCCTGCTTGCTATTCCTTTTACAGGAGCAATATCTTATTTTGGTATAAAAATTGTTAAAGAAAATAACATTCATTGACCTCTTAGGCCTTTAATATTTTCTCTAGTGGTATTAATTTTTGTCATTATAGATTCAAAAACCTGGAAATTATTTTCAGTTAATTTTAAAGCAAATTGAAGTTGATTTAATGCATCTTCATATTGCCCTAAAAGTAGAAAATATTCTGCCTTGCTTTGATGATACCCAATAACATTTTTACTATCCCTTTGAATTTCTGAAAGATATAACCATAAATATGGATCCTCATTTCTTCTTAATAATTGATCTCTAATTATTTCTTCTGCTGCGAAGAGCTCCTTCTGATAACTTAAAATCTTAGCTTTTAGAACTGATAGAGGGTAGTTTTTTGGAGAGATATTTAAAAAAGTATCTACAAGCGCTAATGCCTGCTGGGCTTTGCCTTGATCTAGCAAAATTTCTGCCTTAGTAGTATTCAAAATAAGGTTTTTTGGATTTGATTCTATTAATTTATCAATTTGTTTTAAACTTTTATTATATTTATTGGTATTTTTGTATGCTATTGATAAACCATATAAATTTTCATTTGATGGATTATTTTCAACTAAATTCTCCATCTTTCGCAGAGCATTTAATGGAATATTTTCATATTTAACATTAAGCCTTCCTCTAATAAATTCATAGTTGATTGAATTTGTCTTGGTGTAAGGTGATTCTATTGAATCAGCTGCATTAAATGCATCAGTTACTCTTGATGATGAAATTGGATGGGTTAGAAGAAATTCAGGAATATTATCTCCAGCTAATCTTCTAATTTTTGCCATTTGTTCAAACATTTCTCCCATACTTGATGGATCATACTGAGCCCTAACTAGGTTATTAAATCCAACTCTATCAGCTTCTCTTTCATACATTCGACTATATCTTAGACTTTGTTGTTGAAGAAAAGCGGGCCCCGCCATGAAGGCAGTTGGATTATTTGACGCTATAGCAGCAGCCATTGCTGAAACTAATACCAAGACAGATGCTAAATTATTATCTTGAGAGCTTAATACATTCCTTGCAAAATGCCTTTGACTTAGATGAGCTAGCTCATGAGCCAACACAGAAGCAAATTGACCCTCATTTTCGGCGCTTAAGAAAAGTCCACCATTAATTCCTATAATACCTCCAGGAGCGGCAAATGCATTTAGAGATTTATCATCAATTAATAGGACATTAAAGTTTCTATCTTTAACCTGACTATATTCTGAAAGCCTATATATTAATAATTCAGAATATTCTTGAATAATAGGATCTGAGATGAGGGGAGCCTGGCTATATACTTGCTTTAAGAATTCATTCCCTATCATCCTTTCTTGATCATTTGAAACAGCTCCAGAGACTCTATCTCCAAGTTCAGGTAAAGATAGGTCTATATCTGGCTCTGCAAAAGCGCCCAAGGAAGTTAAAAATGATAATGTAAGAAATATTTGCTTCACTTTTATTTTTTTAAAATCAGAATCTTAATAAAACTAACACATATAGCCCGTATTGGATTAATATATCCGAATAAATTACCATAAATATTGATATTTATTATTAGACATCAATAATTTTAGATAGTTTTTTAATTTTTAGAATAAAAGTAATAATTTTATATGAATGATATATTTTTAAACAACGCCCTTTGGTTTATAGCCTTAGGTTTATTTGCAAGTATGGGCTATTTTTTCTTTACTCAATATGTAAAGAAATTTTTTGTAAATGATGAAACTATTGTCTTCTCTCTTATCATTATTACTACATTTGTTATTCTTACTCTTTTTGGAAGCATATTATCTATATTTTTAATAAGTGTAATAGTTGCTTATTTATTGGTAGGAGTTCAAGCAAGATTAGAGATATATGGATTAAAACAATCTACTTCACTAATAACTACTTATACATTTTTCTTAATTACTACTTCCGCTTTATTGGTTTGGCTAGTTCCTTTGGTATATCAACAGCTTCAAGCTCTTGTTTTTGAATCCCCAAGACTTATTAATGAGTTCATAGCATTTATTCAAACTGTGCCAAGCAATTACCCCGATTTATTATCGCCTGATCAAGTGGATTCTTTTTTTAAAGGCATATCGGCTGAACTTACAGGCTTTACACAAAATATTGTTAATACCTCTATTGCTGGCATTCAAGTAACTATAACTGTTGTTATGTACCTTATTCTTTTCCCAATTCTTGTATATTTCTTTTTATTTGATAGAAAAAATATCATTAATAGTTTTATGGAAGTAATTCCTGGAGAAAGGCAAATGCTTTCTAATGTTTGGTTTGAAATGGATAATCAATTAAGTAATTATGTTCGTGGAAAGTCTATTGAGATATTGGTAGTGGGGATAGCGTCAGCGATAATATTTACTTCATTGGGACTAAACTATACTGCTCTTTTATCAGTTCTTGTTGGTATCTCAGTTTTAATTCCTTATGTTGGAGCATTTCTTGTCACAATCCCTGTATTAATGGTTGGATTAATTCAGTTTGGACTAACAGCTGATTTCTACATATTAACAATTTTATATCTTCTTCTTCAGGCTCTAGATGGTAATTTGCTAGTTCCTTTAATTTTTTCTGATGCCGTTAAGCTTCATCCGGTAGTTATCATACTGGCTGTATTTATTTTTGGGAGTATGTTTGGTTTTTGGGGCGTTTTCTTCTCAATACCAATTGCTACTTTTATAAAAGCTATTTGGAATGCATGGCCTTCTCAAATACAGTAATCACTTAGATAGATTTAACCACCTCAAGAACTTCTGCCACATGGCCCTTTACTTTTACGGCTCTCCATTCATGGACAACCTTTCCTTTTGCATTGATTACAAATGTGCTTCTATCAACTCCAATATATTCTCTTCCATACATTGATTTGAGTTTCATTACATCAAATGATTTACAAACTTTTTCATCCGGATCAGACAATAGCTCGAAAGGAAAATTTTGTTTTAACTTAAAATTTTCATGTGACTTAATTGAATCTCGCGAAACTCCCAAAATCTCAGTATTATAAGACTGGAACTCATTATATAAGTCTCTGAATTCTTGACCTTCGGTTGTACAACCCGGAGTGCTATCTTTAGGATAAAAATATATTACTAGATTTTTACCTAAATAATCCTCAGAAGAGATAGTTTTCCCGCTTGTAGCTTCTGCTTTAAATTTCGGAGAATTTTTGTCTAATAGTTTTTTTGTCATTTTTTTTCCTTAATTGCTAATATGAATTGGTGTATAGTCATATTTTTTACTGAAATAAATAATCATGCAAGCTCTTAAAGGCAGTTTAGTAGCATTAGTCACTCCATTCACCTCAAAAGGAGATGTAGATTATGTTGCTTTAAAAGAGCTCGTTGATTGGCATATTGAAGAGGGAACTAATGGTATTGTTTCAGTTGGCACTACAGGGGAATCTGCAACTCTAACAGTTAAAGAGCATTTAAAAGTTATAGAGCATACTGTTAATTTTGTTAATGGCAGAATACCAGTTATAGCTGGCTCAGGATCAAATTCAACAGCTCAAGCAATAGAGACAACATCAGAATCAAAAAAACTAGGCGCTGATTACTCTTTGCTAGTTACGCCTTATTATAACAAGCCTAGCCAACAAGGATTAATTAAACATTTTTCAAAAATTGCTGATTCTGTAGATATTCCTCAAATTCTATACAACGTTCCTACCAGAACTTCTTGCGATATAGCTCCTGCCACTGTGAAAGTTTTATCAGAACATGAAAATATTATAGGTATAAAAGAAGCAGTAGATAATATGGATAGAATAAAAGAATTAGTTAGTATCAAAGAAGCTATTAAATCAGATAAGGAATTTTATATATATTCAGGCGATGATCCAACTTTCTTAGATGCAATAAAATTGGGGGCTGACGGAGTAATATCTGTAGTGGCTAATGCAATTCCTCATCAGATATCTTTAATTTGCGATTATTCATTAAATAATAATTTAAGTCTTGCTGACGAGATTAATAAAAAATATATTTCTTTATATGATCTATGTTTTATTGAATCTAATCCAGTTCCAATTAAATGGATTTTATACAAACTTAATAAAATTCAAAATATCGTTAGATTGCCTTTGGTTAAACTTGATGAAACTTTTCATGAAAAGATCATGTCAGAGATGGTAAAATTAGAATTATTATGAAAAACAAATTCCTGCTTATTACAATATTATTTTTTGTGCAATCTTGTTCATACTTGACAGGCCCAGAAGGCTTATTCCCAGAAACAAAATATGATTTCCTGGAAGAAGAAATTGCTCCAAATCTTGATATTCCAGAAGAATTGGATGAAATCAAAAAAGAAAATCATTATCCAATTGAGGCAAGTATTTCAGGAGACATATCTAAAGACATACCAAAACCTAGACAGGTATTTTCTTCTGGTGGCGCATCAGAAGTTCAACTAAGAAGGTTGGGAGAATTGATGTGGATTTATGTTGAAACACTTCCATCTACAGCATGGCCAATTACAAAAAATTACTGGGAAGCGTCTAATTCAGAGGTTTTATCTGCTAATGCTGAGACTGGCATTATTAAAATAAAATATGAAAATAACTCAACATTAGAAATGATCGTAGAGCATGGAATTAAAGAAGCATCCACTGAAATATTTTTAAATCATTTAAATGAAAACAATGAAAATATTAATGAAGTTGAATTTTTAAAACCTGAATTAGAAAAAATTGTTGATTATTTAGCAGCTTCCGTTGAGAGTTTTTCTGGAACATCTTTAGCTGCTCAAACTCTAAATGAAAACAAAAAAGCTAGAATTTTTACCATGAAAGATCAAACGGTTATTGAGTTAGATTTATCATATCCAAGAGCTTGGTCAGCGGTTAGCAGGGCTTTGACAGCTGGAAATATTGTTACTAATGATAGAAATAGAGAAGAGGGCATTTTTTATGTTAGTTATGCAAATGAAGAAAGCCCAGGATTCTTTTCTTTTTTATCTTTTGGAAGAGAAAAAAATGAAGAAGGTCTTATTCTTGGTGAAGAAGCTGCTTTTGAAATAAATGTTAAGACAACTGGGAATAAAACAATTATTACTGCAACATCTGCAAACGGGAGCATCGAAGATGCTGAAATATTATTATCAAAAATTAATGAGTCTTTAAGCTAATGAAAAAAATAAATGAAATAACAACAGGAAAAGCAAAATCTTTATTTACCACCGAATCGTCTGATAGATTGATTATGCATTTTAGAGATGATACTTCTGCTTTTGATGGAAAAAAGAAAGAAGCACTTCTTGGAAAGGGCGCTGTAAATAATCAATTCAATGCTTTTATTATGGATCATTTGCAGTCAAAAGGTATAGAGACCCATCACATAGAAGTTTTAAATTCTACAGATTCATTGGTTCATAAGTTAGACATGTTTCCAATTGAGTGCGTTGTTAGAAACAGAGCTACTGGATCAATATGCAGAAGGCTTGGTACCGAAGATGGACTTGTATTAGAAGCACCTTTATTTGAATTCTTTTTAAAAGATGACGATCTAGGAGATCCATTGATTACAGAAGATCATATCTTGTCTTTTGGCTGGGCAAAAGAAGAAGACATTGCAGGTATGAGAGAAATAACACTAAAGATTAACAAGATCCTGTCTGAATTATTCTTAAACAGTAATCTTATTTTGGTTGATTTTAAGGTTGAATTTGGTTTATGTGATGGAAAATTATTATTAGCTGATGAATTTACTCCCGATGGCTGTAGATTATGGGATACAGAAACACTAGCAAAGATGGATAAAGATAGATTCAGACAAGGTTTAGGAGATGTTGTCGAATCTTATCATCAAGTAGCAGACAGATTGGGTATGAATATAGAAACTTGACTAAAATAGTCAAGTATTTATAATTGTCGCGTGAAACTCACCACTAAAAGCAGATATGCTGTAAATGCACTTACTGAGCTTTATTCTCTTCAGGAGAATGGGCCTGTTAGATTATCTGATATCTCAAAGAATCAGAATATTGAAATTTCATATTTAGAGCAATTATTTAGAAAATTAAGAATAGCCGGCATAGTCAAAAGTATTAGAGGGAGAAACGGAGGTTATATATTCGCTCAAGATCCATTTTTTATTTCTATAAAAGACATTATGGAAGCAGTTGATGAAGATCTCGACGCTACAAGCTGCAATGGACAATCATCTTGTCATGAAGGGCAAAAATGTAATGCTCATAATTTATGGAGCGAATTAAATGATGTTGTTGATTCGTTTTTAAGCAATGTAACGATTTCTCATTTAATGAGTAAAACTAATCAAGACATTGAAGTAAGGGAAATAATTTAATGGCTAATTCAACAATTTATTTAGACTATGCATCTACAACCCCTATAGATCCCATGGTTGCAAAAAAGATGATTAACTTTATGACGCCTGAAGGTGAGTTTGGTAATCCTGCATCTAGATCTCATAGATATGGGTGGGCGGCTGATGAAGCAGTAGAAGAAGCAAGATCGCATGTGGCTAATTTAGTTAATTGTGATCCAAGAGAGATTGTTTGGACTTCTGGAGCAACTGAAGCAGATAATCTTGCTATTAAAGGGGTAGCAAGGTTTTATAAATCTAAAGGCAATCATATAATTACATCTAAAATTGAACATAAAGCAGTATTAGATCCATGTAGACAGTTAGAAAGAGAGGGTGTTGAGGTTACATACCTTGAACCAAATGACGGCGGAGTTATTAGTCCAGAAGCAGTTAAAGAGGTTTTAAAAGAAAATACAGTCTTGGTTTCTATAATGCATGTTAATAATGAGCTTGGAACTATTAATGATATTGCAGGAATTGGCAAAATTGTTAGAGAGCATGGTGCATTCTTTCATGTTGATGCCGCACAAAGCACAGGAAAGGTCGAGATCAATTTGTCAGAACTTCCTGTAGATTTAATGTCTTTTTCCGCTCATAAAACATATGGACCAAAAGGTATTGGTGCATTATTTGTAAGAAGGAAACCAAGAGTAAGAATCGAAGCTTTAATCCATGGTGGAGGCCATGAAAGAGGAATGAGATCAGGAACATTGCCTACACATCAAATTGTTGGAATGGGAGAAGCATACAGAATAGCCAAGTTAGAAATTAATAATGACAGGAATAAAATTGAGAAATTTCATGAGAAATTCTTAAAAGAGGCATTAAAAATTGAACATGCCTATATTAACGGAGATCTTGAAAATAAGGTTCCAAATATTCTAAATATCAGTTTTAACTTTATTGAGGGCGAATCATTAATAATGGGTTTAAAAGATATTGCTGTTTCATCAGGTTCAGCATGCACGTCTGCAAGTCTAGAGCCATCCTATGTTTTAAGAGCCCTTGGAAGAAAAGATGAGCTTGCTCATAGCTCTATTAGGTTTTCTTTTGGAAGATTTACTGAAGAGAAGGATATTGATAAAACCATAGATATTTTAGGGAATGTTGTTGATAGATTAAGAGAGTTATCTCCATTATGGGAAATGCATCTAGATGGAATTGATCTTGATACAATAGAGTGGGAAGCTTAAAAATTATTATACATTTAGGAGTATAAAAATGGCATATAGCAAGAAAGTAGTTGAGAAGTTTGAGAATACATTAAATAATCCTCAAGCTTTTAAAGTTGGTAAATTTGATCCAAAAGAAGCAAATGTTGGGACTGGTATGGTTGGTGCTCCAGCATGTGGGGATGTAATGAAGCTTCAAATTAAATGTGATCAAGTTGGCAATACGCATGTAATTAAAGATGTTAAATTTAAAACATATGGCTGCGGTTCGGCTATAGCATCATCTAGTGAGTTAGTGGACATGCTGATTGGTAAAACTTTAGAAGAAGCCAAAGAAATAAAAAATAAAGAACTAGTTGATGCTCTTGAGTTACCACCCATTAAGATTCATTGCTCTGTACTAGCTGAGGAATCTATTCATCAGGCCATTAAAGACTTTGAATCAAAACAATAAAGATACTTTATGGAAACATTTAAACCAACAGAGCTTAACTTTTCTGATAAAGCCATAGAACATTTTCAAAATACTCTTTCAAGAAGAGGTAATGGTATTGGAGTCAAAATAGGTGTTAAGAAAGCAGGATGTTCTGGATATGAATATTTTTTTGATTTTGTTGATGATATAGATAAGAAAGACAAAATTTTTGAAAAAAATGGCTGCAAGATTTTTGTTGATGAAGAAAGCTTATCTTTTTTAAAAGGGTCTTTAGTGGACTACTACGAAGAAGGATTAAATAAAGGTATTAGATTTGAGAATCCTAATGCGAAGGCTGTATGCGGTTGTGGAGAAAGTTTCACAATATAATCTATGGCAAAAATAAAGATTTGGCCTCATGAAGAGCTTTGTCCTAATGGAGCAGATATTGAGAGTCTCCCAGATGAAACAATATGCGAAGCAGCGCTTAGAGAAGGAATTAAAATAGAGCATGCATGCGAAATGTCATGCGCATGTACTACTTGTCATTGTATTATTAGAAAAGGTTTTGATACGTTGGATGAAGCAAGTGATATTGAAGAAGATATGCTAGATAAAGCATGGGGACTAGAACAAACTTCAAGACTAAGTTGTCAAACTATTCCCCCAACTGATGAAGAAATTGAGATTGAACTGCCTAAATATAATATTAATATGGTTTCAGAGGACCATTAATGAATAATTTAACATGGCTTGATGTAAACGAGATTGCAATTGAACTATATGATGCTTTCCCTGATATAGACCCTCAGTGGATTAGTTTTCCTGATCTCCATAAGAAAATATGCGGATTAGAAGGTTTTATAGGGGATTCAAATAAATCCAATGAACAGATTCTTGAAGCAATTCAAATGTTATGGATAGAAGAATACGAATAAGTCTCTTATAATAGCGAAAATTTTTAATAAGGATAATTATGAATATAGAAAGAACACTATCTATCATTAAACCAGATGCAGTTTCTAAAAATGTAATAGGTAAGATTTTATCTAGATTTGAAGACAATGGCTTAAAAATTGTGGCCGGAAAACTAGTTTCTTTATCAGAAGAGTTAGCTTCAGGATTTTATGCAGAGCATGAAGGTAAACCGTTTTTCCCTGCTCTGATTGAATTTATGACCTCTGGACCAGTATTTATTCAAGTCTTAGAAGGTGATAATGCTATTGCTAAGAATAGAGAGCTAATGGGTAACACTAACCCAGAAGAGGCCGCTCCAGGAACAATAAGAGCTGATTTTGCTATAAGCATAGATGCAAATGCAGTTCATGGTTCTGATTCTGCAAATAGTGCTGAGAGAGAAATTAATTATTTTTTTAGTAGTGAAGAGATTACATCTAATTAGTTTTGCAAGATAAAATCAATCTTATAGGTCATTCAGAGGAATCTTTAGAGATTTTTTTTAAGAATTTAGACGAACCATCATTTCGCGCTAAACAATTACTCAAATGGATTCATCAAAAGGGCGAATTAGATTTCGACATGATGACTGATTTCAACAAAGATCTGAGAAAGAAACTTAATGAAATTGCTGAGATCAAAGCTCCTAAAGTTATAGATATTCTAACTTCTGATGAAGGTACAAAAAAATATTTAATTGAGCTAAATTCAGGATCCTCTATCGAAATGGTTAGAATACCTGAAAAAAAAAGAACAACTCTTTGTATTTCTTCTCAAGCAGGATGTGCTCTTCAATGTACGTTTTGCGCTACAGGAGCTCAAGGTTTCGATCAAAATTTAACTTCTGATGAAATTATAGGTCAATTATGGATTGCTAATTTTTTAGAAAAGAATGAAAAACCTATTACAAATGTTGTATTTATGGGCATGGGAGAACCTTTATTAAATTTTGATCCCGTAATGGAGTCTATTGATATTATGAAAAATCAAACGGCTTATTCCTTGTCTAGAAAGAGGATTACTATTAGCACATCTGGCATAGTTCCTCAGATAAATAAGTTAGCTGAAATAACAGATGTATCTTTAGCAATATCTCTTCATGCTGCTGAAAATAAATTAAGAGATATCATTGTCCCAATTAATAAGAAGTACCCAATTAAAGATTTGTTAAATGCATGCAAAAATTATCTTTCTAAACAAAAGGGAAAAAATACTATAACTATTGAATATATATTAATCGATGGAATTAATGATACTTTAAAGCATGCTGCAATTCTTTCAAAAAAACTCTCTAACCTATCATGCAAGATTAATTTAATACCTTTTAACCCTTTTGAGGGAAGTGAGTATAAAAGATCAACCGATAAGAATATCAACGCCTTTAAGAATTACCTTATGAAGAAAGGTTATATTGCAACCTGTAGAATTACCAGAGGAGATGCAATTGACGGTGCATGCGGCCAACTTGTAGGAAATTTAAAGAAATCTATAAAAGGAAAAGGCGTTATTCACCATACAAGCATTCATTGAATTAGAAAAAACCTTTACACTTAACAATATTAATTAGAATTTTAACAAGTCATGAGCGAGTGGATTAAAAGAAAAGAAACAAAAGCTGTAAGTGTTGGAGGTGTTCTTGTCGGCGGTAAGAATCCAATTTCAGTCCAATCTATGACGAACACAGATACTTGTGATGTTATCTCTACTGTAAATCAAATAAATGACCTAGAAGCAGCTGGAGCAGACATTGTCAGAGTATCAGTTCCTGGGTTTGATGAAGCTAAAGCTTTTAAGGAAATTAAAAAAGCTGTAAATATTCCCATAGTTGCAGACATCCATTTCGATTATAAGATCGCATTAGAAGTTGCAGATACTGCTGATTGTTTGCGTATTAATCCTGGCAACATTGGTAAAGAAGATAGAGTCAGGGAGGTAATTAACGCAGCAATTGATAATAATATCCCTATAAGAGTTGGAGTAAATGCTGGCTCACTAGAAAAAAGTTTGCAGAAAAAATATGGTGAACCTAATGCAGATGCTCTTGTCGAATCTGCCTTAAGACATGTTGATATATTAGATAAATTTAATTTTGATAATTACAAAATGAGTTTAAAAGCATCCAATATAGAAATGACTGTTGAAGCATATAGAAAAATTTCAGACCTTATAGATCAACCTCTTCATTTAGGCATAACTGAAGCTGGAAGTTATAGAGCTGGTACAGTTAAATCTTCTATAGGAGTTGGTATGCTCTTATCAGAAGGGATAGGAGATACAATAAGAATTTCATTGGCATCTGATCCTGTTGATGAAATAAAAATAGGCTGGGATATTTTAAAGAGTCTTAATATAAGAAGCAGGGGTGTAAAAATTATTGCTTGCCCAAGCTGCTCAAGACAAAATTTCAATGTTATAGAAGTGGTTAATGAGCTTGAGGAAAGATTTGAAGATATATCAGAAGATATTGAGGTTGCTATTATTGGCTGTTATGTAAATGGCCCCGGGGAGTCTAAAGCGGCGGATATAGGTCTTACCGGAGCATCTCCCAAAAATTTATTATATATTGACGGAGTGCCTGATAGAAAAATCTCCAGTGACAAGTTGATTGATGAGATAGAGGCACAAGTTAGAGAAAAACTATCTTTAAGAGATAATTCAGATATTATTGTAAGAAGTTAAATGACTAAGATTAATTCATTAAGAGGCATGCCAGACTTATATCCTGAGGATTTGATCAGTTGGCATCCTGTTGAGAATAAATTAGTAGAAATATTTAACTCATTTTCAATTGAAGAAATTAGAACTCCTCTGCTTGAACATACAGATCTTTTTAAAAGATCTGTTGGTGATACCTCCGATATAGTTAATAAAGAAATATATTCATTTAATGACAGAAATGAAAAAAGCATAAGTCTTCGACCTGAAGGCACAGCAGGCGTAATAAGATCTATAGTCGAGAAAAAACTAGATCAACAGCAATTAAAATTATGGTATATGGGGCCTATGTTTAGATATGAAAGGCCTCAAAAAGGTAGGTATAGACAATTCTACCAGGCTGGCGTTGAATTTCTGGGTTTTCCAGAGGGCTCATCTGATTTTGAATTAATATCTTTAGTTTGTTTAATTATTGAAGGTCTTAAGATTAAAAATAGCACAATAAAAATCAATCACTTGGGTGACAAAGAATCAAAAAAAGCCTTTTCAAAAGAGTTAGTAAAGTTTTTAGAGCCTCATAAAAAAATTCTAGATAAAAAAGATTTAGAGAGACTTAACTCAAACCCTTTACGTATTCTTGATTCAAAAGATACAAATGTTCAAAACCTATTAAAAGAAGGCCCTTCTTTAACAGATTTTATTTCAGATTCAGCCAATCTTATACTAAATCAAATTAAAAGTTCATTTGGTAAATTTTGGGATATAGAAATTGATACTAACTTAGTAAGAGGTTTAGATTATTATAATGGCTTAGTTTTTGAAGCCATATCAGATGATCTAGGTGCCCAAGATGCTTTTCTTGGGGGAGGAAGATACGATAATCTTTCCTCTACTTTAGGAGGAAAGGAAATGCCCTCAATAGGGCTTGCAATTGGTCTTGAAAGAATAATATCTATTTCTTCACTAACCAGTAGCAAAGAAAAGAAAATTGCTTTTATAACTTCTACTAGCAATATAGCCCCATTAGCATTTAAAATAGCCAACCAGCTAAGAATAGTTAATCCACATGTTGCATTAGATATGGATTTAACTGAAAGTAGCTTAAAAGCGAAATTGAGAAGAGCTAATAAAACAAGCGCCTCTCATGCATTTATTATTGGGGATGAAGAGGCTGAGAGTCAGTCAGTAATTGTTAAATCGCTTAGAGAAGATATTGAACAAGTTAATATGAATTTTGAAGATCTAAATAAATTTTATAAAGAGATCTAATTTAAAATATTAAGGAAATAAATAATGGCTGAATATACCAATGATGATGAAAGACTTTTAGCGATTGTTGATTTTATTAAACACTATAAAAAATTAATAATTACGGTATTAGGATCTATTTCTGTTATAGGGATTAGTATTTTTGGACTTAAATCTATTCAATATTCTAATAATGAGGCTGCCGGAGCTTTATATAATAAATGGATTGAAGAAGCTGCAATTCAGGAGAATGGCTTGATGGATGATAGCGTCGTATTTGATGAATTAGTTATAGATTTTAAGTCTACAGGATTTGCTCAACTTGCGATACTTAAGAAAGCATCAGCATTAGCAGAGAACTCCCAATTAGATTTAAGTAAAAAATATTTTGAAGATTTAGAAAGCTTATCAAGTGGATTATTTGGAAATGACCTTCTTAATAAAATGTCAAAAGTTAGTTTAGCTAGGATTTTAATTTCAGAAAAAAATTATACAGAAGCCCTAAATAAATTAGAGTCATTGATGTCAGGTTCAGACCCTCTTGTAAAAGAATTAGCAGGCGATGCATTGGCTGGCCAAAAGAGTAATGATTTAGCAATTGAACAATATAATTTCGCAAAAGACCTTTATACTGATGAAGCTTCAAAAAATATAGTTATTATGAAACTAAACAATATTAAAGAGGTCTTATAAATAACTATGAAATTTTTACCGCATATTTTGTTAACTTTATTTATAAGCTCATGTTCCAGTATTGCTTTTTGGGACAATCAAGAAGATATGGCAGAAGATGTAGTAGAAGAGCCAAAAGAAAGAAGGGGTTTTTTAGATACTCTTACTTTCTGGGATAATGATGAAGACGAGATAGATCCTTCAGAGCCCAAGAGTTTAGTTGATATATCAAATAAAGAAGATGTTGTTGTTAATTGGAAAATTAAATTGCCATCAGAAAGGAGCGCAGCTAGTTTTATTCCAGACTTTTCTGCTAGCGGAGAAAACAAATTAGGCTCTTTTGTTCCTGCTTTTTCGGGCAAAACAATATTTTTTGCTAACAATAATGGTGTTATAGGCTCTTATGATCAAGATTCAGGCAACGAGAACTGGACTGTAAAAGTTTCACCCTTATCATCTGGTATTTCTGCAGGCTTCGGAGTGCTAATTGTATCAAGCAAACAAGGTGAATTAATTTGCTTGTCTCAGAATGACGGTTCAATAATTTGGTCAATTGATACTGGTGGTGAGGTTCTTACACAAGCAGCAATAGATGCTAAGTTGGTAATAATCAAAACTAGTGCTGGAGAACTCATAGCTTATAACATTTCAGATGGATTAAAAGAATGGTCATATCGGTCTCAATTACCATCATTAACATTAAGAGGAAGTAGTCCGCCAATCATTGAAGAAAGAATCACTTATGCAGCTTTTGACAATGGAAGATTAGGAGCTTTTCAATTAGATACAGGTTTTTTAATTTGGGACGGGGCTATCTCATATGTTGAAGGCACATCAGAATTAGAAAATATGATAGATGCTGACTCATCTCCTATTATAGAAGGAGGACTTTTATTTGTAGTTAACTACCAGGGCCAAATAGCAGCCTTTGATCTTGCTCAAAGAAGAATGGTATGGGCAGAAAAAGCATCTTCATTTTATACACCTGTTATTTCAAAAGGTGTAATGGCAATTCTTGAAGATGATTCCACATTTACCACCTATTCAACAAAAACTTTTGGCTCTTCATGGTCATCGGATGATTATTATTTAAGAGAATTGTCAAACCATGATTCATATAAAGGCAGTATAGTTGTAGGAGATTTTGAGGGTTATATTCATTTTATGAACACCTTAAATGGCAAAACATCAAGTAGATTAAAAATAAGTAGAAGCCCTATAAAAAGCGTCTCAGCTAGAGCCGATGCTATATATGTTGTAGATGAAAAGTTTACTTTATATTCAATTAGTTATTAGAATGTTGAATAAAGATGTTTACTTCAATAGCAATAATTGGCCGTCCTAACGTAGGCAAATCAACTCTTTTTAATAAATTAACAAAGACTCGTGAAGCTATCGTTTCAGACTTTCCAGGATTAACAAAAGATAGAAATTATGGATATTTAAAGCTTGGTAGCTTTAAAAGCATGATTATAGATACAGGCGGAATAGGGAAAGACAGCTCGAGTCTATCTCAAAATATTTCAGATCAGGCATGGGTAGCTGCTCATGAGAGCAATTTAATACTTTTCCTTATTGATGGATCTGAGAATCTATCATCAGAAGACTTTGAAATTCTAAGTCGCTTAAGAAAAATTAATAAACCCTTTTTAACTTTATTAAATAAATCTGATAAATCCTCTAAATCAGATGCTATAGATGACATTACATCAAAGGGAATCACAGAGTATCTGGAAATTAGCGCCGAACATTCAAGAGGCTTAGATGTTTTAAAAAAATCTTTATTAGATAAATTTCCTGAAAAGGATACAGAAACAATAATAGATGGAAAAAAAATAGCCGTACTTGGAAGACCTAATGCAGGTAAGTCCACTTTTATTAATAATTTTATAAAACAAGATAGATTAATTGTTTCTGAAATAGCAGGAACAACAATAGATGCTATTAGAATTCCATTTTCTGTTAATAAGGAAGACTTTATTTTTATTGATACAGCAGGAATTAGAAAAGGATATAAGCAAAATCATAAAGTTGAATTTTTTTCATATGTCCGAGCAATGCATGCGGTTGAAGAGAGCGACGTAATATTGTTTTTAGTTGACTCAGAGGAAGGAATAGTAGATCAAGACCTTAAATTAATTAATATGATTGCTGAGCAGGGCAAACCTATTCTGATAGGTTTTAATAAAATAGATCTTCTAAATAAAAAAGAGAGACTAGCAATGTATGAAACCAAAAGATTAAGATCTAATTTTTTAAAAGATTTTATAAAGATAGAGGTTTCAGGAATCAAAGGCACAGGCGTAAAAAAACTTTTTAGGATATTAAATAGCTTAATTAAAAAATCACAAAAAAATTATTCAACATCTATTCTAAACAAACACTTAAAAGATTTTATTGAACGGAGTTCACCTCCCTCTTCAGGAGGCAGACAGCTTAAATTAAGATACATCCATTTTGGCGGTATTTTACCTACAACTTTTATCATTCACTCTAATCAAGATAAAAAAATTCCAGCTAACTATAAGAAATATATTGAAAATTCATATAGAGATGAGCTTGGTCTTAATAGCATTCAATTAAAAATAATTTATAGGAAATCAGATAATCCATTCGAAGGAAAGGTAAATAAATTAACTGAGAGACAAATTAAAAAGAAGAAAAGGCTGATGAAGCATGTTAAAACTAATAAATAATCATTATTTATTAGTTATTAAGTAAGATTTTATTAGAACAATTCCGTATAATTCATATATAAAATACATTTGTAAGGGAACATTTGTTTACTAATGAATACTGACTATAGACCGGTCAATATAAATCTACTTAAGATTAGGCTCCCAATATCTGCTTTTACATCTATTACACATAGACTTTCAGGAATGTATATTTTCTTTATAACATTCCCTTTATCAGTATATTTATTTAAAATATCAATTAACAGTAATTCAGATTTTATTAATTTAATTGAAAGTCTTGAGAATAACTTATATTTATCAACATTTGTTGCTTTTAGTTACCTTGTTCTTTGGTATCACATTCTTACAGGCGTGAGGCATCTTATTATGGATATGCATATTGGTGAATCTTTAAAAGCTAGCAGACTGTCTTCTTTACTAGTTTTATTGATTTGGTTTATATCTGTTATAGCCTTCACAACGGTGGTTTATTTATGAGTGGCTCACTAATATGGCATCTTCAAAGATGGAGCGCAGTTCTAATATTTATTTATTTAATATATTTACTATCCTTTTTTATTAGTACTCACCAAATTAATTTTGAGATATGGAATATATTTGTTCAAACTCTTGTATTTAAAATCTCAACTTCAATAGTTTTTTGCAGCATCATTATTCATTCTTTCTTAGGACTATGGACAGTTGGTACAGACTATTTAACTCCAAGGGTCTTAGGATTCATTAATTTATCTTTATCCAAGATAGCCGATATATCTAGATTTTTATTTAATTTTTTCTTTTCAGCTTTAGGTCTAATTTTGTATCTTTATTTACTTTTTCTTATTTGGGCATAGATCAATGACTAATATTATTAATGCTAAAAATATTAAAACGCTTGAATTTGATGCATTGATTATAGGCGGAGGCGGTTCTGGAATGAGGACATCTTTAGAGCTTGCAAAATCAGGATTAAAAACTGCCGTAGTTTCTAAAGTTTTCCCAACCAGATCTCATACAGTATCTGCTCAAGGAGGAATTACTTGCGCTATCCAAAGTGCTGACCCGAATGATGATTGGCGTTGGCATATGTACGATACAGTCAAAGGTGCTGATTTTATTGGTGATCAGGATGCAATTGAATATATGTGCTCCGAAGGCCCTAAGGCAGTATTTGAACTTGAGCATATGGGACTTCCATTTTCTAGATTTAAGAATGGAAGGATCTATCAAAGACCATTTGGCGGACAATCAAAAGATTTTGGAAATGGAGGTCAAGCTGCCAGAACTTGTGCCGCTGCAGATAGAACAGGACATGCTCTGCTTCATACTTTGTACCAAAATAATGTTAAAGAAGGCTCTAATTTTCTTAATGAGTGGTTTGCAGTTGATCTTGTTAAAAATACTTTAAATGAAGTCACAGGCGTGATTGCATTTTCTATTGAATCAGGAGAAGTTGCTCATCTAAAAGCTCAAGCAACAGTTTTAGCTACTGGAGGAGCAGGTAGAATCTATGCTTCTACAACTAATGCTTTAATCAATACAGGTGATGGGCTTGGTATGAGTCTAAGATCTGGATTTCCTGCTCAAGATATGGAAATGTGGCAATTTCATCCTACAGGTATATACGGTGCTGGCTCATTAGTAACAGAAGGATGTAGGGGTGAAGGAGGGTATCTAATTAATGGAGACGGTGAAAGATTTATGGAGCGTTATGCTCCAAATGTTAAAGATTTAGCTGGTAGAGACGTTGTTGCTAGGTCGATGGTATTAGAAATTCTAGAGGGCAGAGGTTGCGGAGAAGATAAAGATCACGTTTTTCTCAAATTAGATCATCTTGGTGCAGACGTTTTAAATTCTAAGTTACCAGGCATATGCGAGTTATCTAAAACTTTTGCTCACGTTGATCCTGTTTATAATCCTATTCCTGTAGTTCCCACTTGTCACTACATGATGGGAGGAACTCCAACAAATATACATGGACAAGCATATACAAGGAGCGATGAAGAGGATCAAATTATTTCTGGATTGTTCGCAGCTGGTGAAGCGGCTTGTGTCTCTGTCCATGGCGCTAACAGACTAGGTGGCAACTCATTACTAGATTTAGTTGTCTTTGGAAGAGCCGCAGGAATGTTTATTCAAAAAGAGCTTAAGTCTGGTGGTGGAGTTAAATCTGCAACTGAGAATGATATAAATAATTCTTTAGAAAGATTAAACAAACTCAATGAATCTAAAACAGGACATGATGTGGCATCTGTAAAAAAAGAATTACAAACATGTATGCAAAATTACTTTGGAGTTTTTAGAAGAGGCGAGTTTATGAAAAAAGGCGTCCAAGAATTAGAAGAGATTAGAGATAAAGCAGAAAATATTCATTTAGCTGATAAAAGTATTGCTTTTAATACAAGCAGAGTTGAGGCTCTTGAATTGCAAAATCTTCTTGAAGTAGCTGAGGCGACAGCTATTTCTGCTTTAAATAGAGATGAAAGCAGGGGCGCTCATGCAAGAGATGATTTTCCTGATAGAGATGATGAAAATTGGTTGTGCCATTCAATATTTGATCCAAAAACAAAATCTCTTTCGAAAAGGGTTGTAAATTTTACTCCAGCTACAATGGATCCATTTCCTCCTAAGGTTAGGGTGTATTAGAGGATTATATGATTAAAGTTAATATCTATAGATACAATCCTGAAGCAGATAAGTTTCCTTATATGCAAAAGTATGAATTAGAAAAACCTAAAAAAGATATTATGGTGCTTGACCTTCTTCATCTCTTAAAAGAAGAAGATTCATCTTTATCTTTTAGGAGATCATGTAGAGAGGGTGTTTGTGGTTCAGATGGAATGAATATAAATGGAAAAAATGGGCTTGCATGCATAACGCCAATATCAGAAGTTATTAGAGGTAATAAAATAGAAATAAGGCCTCTTCCTGGCCTCCCAGTTATAAGAGATTTAGTTGTCGATATGACTGAATTTTATGACCAATATGAAAAAATAAAACCTTTTCTCCAAAATGAGAATCCCCCTCCTGTTCAGGAGCGGCTTCAATCTCCAGCTGATAGAGATAAATTAGATGGCTTGTATGAATGCATTCTTTGCGCTTGCTGCTCTACTAGCTGTCCATCATTCTGGTGGAATCCTGATAAATTTGTTGGACCAGCTGCATTGCTGCAAGCATATAGATTTTTAGCAGATACTCGCGATCTAGAAACTGCAGGAAGACTAAAAGATTTAGCTGATCCTTTTAGTGTATATAGATGTCATGGAATTATGAATTGTGTAGCTGCTTGCCCTAAAGGCTTAAATCCAAATAAAGCTATTGGAGAAATAAAATCTATGCTGCTTAAAGGAAAAAAATCTAAAGATCTAATAACAACTCATGAGGTAAGTGCATAAAAATAAAATGAATTACGATATGGAAAAATTTTGGAAAGACTCTCATACTTCTGCTGGGCATTCATCATATCTAGAAAGCCTTTATGAATCTTATATAGAAAATCCTGCTAGTGTTTCCAAGGAATGGAAGGGTTTCTTTGACAGTCTTCCTAAAGAGGATGGAAATCAAGAAGATATTTCTCATAAAGAAATTATTGATTCATTTAGAAACTATAGAAGAAGTTCTGCGGATTTTAATCCTGGAACTAGCTCAAATGACAAACAGGTAAAAGTAGTTCAGCTCATTCAAGCATATAGAAATAAGGGTCATCAAGCAGCCAACCTTGATCCATTGGGCATGATGGAGAGAGATCCAGTTGCTGATCTTGAGATAGAGTTTCATGGTCTATCTAAAGATGACCTTCAAACCGTTTTTAATACAGATACTTTTAAAATAGGAAAAAAAGAGGCTACGCTTGAAGAAATATTAGACTCTCTTAAATCTATTTATTCCGGAGACTTAGGCATTGAATATAACTATATAGTTAACACGGAGGAAAGATCTTGGTTTCAAGAGAAGCTGGAGCCTCAAAAGGGCAAATTTAAGTTTGAAGAGGAAGAACAAAGATATATCTTAAATAGATTAAATTCTGCAGAAGGCTTAGCTAAATATCTTTCAGCAAAATATCCAGGCATGAAAAGATTTGGGATAGATGGCTGTGAATCTTTAATCCCTTTAGTAGATTCTTTAATTCAAAATTGTGGAATTCATGGAGCTAAACAAATTTGTTTTGGAATGGCGCATAGAGGAAGATTAAATCTCTTAGTTAATGTTCTTGGTAAAACTCCAGCTGAGCTATTTTCTGCCTTTGAAGAAGATTTTGAACTAACTGGGGCTAATACAGGTGATGTTAAATACCATTTAGGATTTTCTTCAAACTTATTAACACCTAAAGGGGAAGTTCATGTTTCATTGTTTAATAATCCATCTCACTTAGAAATAGTTGATCCGGTAGTCTTAGGCTCTGTTAGAGCAAGACAGGATAGGTTATATGATGAAAAGAGAGAACAAGTTGTTCCAATTCTTATTCATGGAGATGCATCATTTTCTGGACAAGGCGTAGTTATGGAATCTCTTCAGATGTCTCAGACTAGAGGTTATGGAGTAGGCGGAACTTTACATGTAATAGTTAATAATCAGATAGGTTTTACTACCAGTTATAAGTTTGATGCGAGATCAACTGATTATTCAACTGATGTAGCTAAGATGATAGAAGCACCAATTTTGCATGTTAATGGAGACAATCCTGAAATGGTTATACATGCTGCAAAATTGGCTTGTGAGTATCGCTATAAATTCAATAAGGACATCATTATAGATTTATTTTGTTATAGAAGGAGAGGTCATAATGAAGCAGATGACCCCTCTGCAACTCAACCAGTTATGTATGAAAAAATTGCAAAACATCCATCTGTTCAAAGTATTTACGAAGATAAATTAATATCTGAAGACATTATTACTAAATCAGACTCTACTAAATTTCAAAAAGAATATAGAAGTTCTCTTGAGGATGGAACACCAGTTATTGGTAACCTCGCTTCAAAACCCAATGACGGACTCTGGTTTGATTGGACGCCATATATGAATCAGACCTGGTGGCAGGATACTGATACATCATTTAATAAAAAGAAATTTGTAGAACTTTCAAATCAAATTACTACTCCACCAAAAGATTTTGAGATTGGTAGACAGGTTGAAAAAGTATATAAAGATAGAGCATTAATGGCTGCAGAAAAACTTCCTATAAATTGGGGGTATGCAGAATCTATGGCATACGCAACACTATTATCTGAAGGTTATCCAATTCGATTAACCGGTCAAGATGTTAGAAGAGGAACTTTTTCTCACAGGCACGCAGCTATATATAATAAAAAAGATGGGATTGGATCAATTCCATTAGTTTCAGTGGCTACTGAGAATTCTACAAGAATAGATATTTATGATTCATTTTTATCCGAAGAAGCTGTACTGGGTTTTGAGTATGGTTACTCAGCAACATGGCCATCAGGATTGGTTATGTGGGAAGCCCAATTTGGTGATTTTGTTAATGGTGCTCAGGTAGTAATTGATCAATTTATAGTATCAGCAGAACATAAATGGGAAAGATTGTCTGGTTTGGTTATGCTCCTTCCTCATGGTCTTGAGGGTCAAGGACCTGAGCATAGTAGCTCAAGATTAGAAAGATTTTTACAACTTTGTGCTGATGGAAATATTGAGGTTTGTGTTCCTAGTACACCAGCACAAATTTTTCATTTGCTTAGACGACAAGCTATAAGAAAAATGAGAAGGCCTTTAGTTGTCATTTCGCCTAAGAGTCTTTTAAGAAACCCATTGGTAACTTCAGAGTTAAAAGAATTAACTAAAGGTAAATTTCAAACAGTAATAGATGATAATAATCTTACGAAAGAAAAGGTCGATAGAGTGATAATGTGTTCAGGTAAATTATTTTATGATCTTTTGAAATCAAGAGAAGAAAATAATATAAAAAATGTTTCTTTAATTAGGATTGAACAGCTCTACTCTTTTCCATACGATGATTTAGAAAATATTTTAAAAAAATATACCAACGCAAGTGAATTTGTTTGGTGTCAAGAAGAGCCAATGAATCAAGGGGCCTGGTTTAGTCATAGGCATCGATTGCAAAGAGTTTTAGATAGGTTTAATAATAATGATGAAATTAAACTTATAAGCAGACCGCCTGCTGCAGCCCCAGCAGTTGGATTGATGAAACTACATTTAAAACAACAAGAAGAATTAGTTATAAAGGCTCTAAATATTGAGCCTAATGGAGAAAAAGAATGAGTATAGATATTAAATCACCAACATTTCCTGAATCTGTTGCAGATGGAACAATTGCTAACTGGGTTAAGAAAGAGGGCGAAGGCGTTAAGCAAGATGAGGTTATAGCAGAAATAGAGACTGACAAAGTTGTTCTAGAGGTTCTAGCTCCTGTTGATGGGACTCTAACTAAGATTGTTAAGCAAGAAGGAGAGGTTGTTAATAGCTCTGAACTAATAGCTGAGTTTAATGAAGGAAATGTAGAGACTGAAATTTTAGATTCTTCTGGTAAAGAAGATGCATCAGATAAAAAACCAGTTAAATCTAAAAAACTAGGTCCTGCCGCTAAGAGGATAATTGCTGAGGAAGACATAAATCCTGATGAGGTTATAAGCACCGGCAAAGATGGAAGGGTTACTAAGGCAGATTTGGTGAATCATATAAATAAAACTGAAGATAATGATATTTCTAAGCCCAAAACAGCTACCCAAAATAATCTCTCATTTTCTGATTCAAGAGATGAAAAAAGAGTACCTATGAGTAGATTAAGAGCGACTATTGCAAATAGATTACTATCAGTTAAACAAGAAACTGCAATGTTGACTACTTTTAACGAGGTTGATATGCAGCCAATTAAAGAGCTTAGATCTAAATATGGAGCTGAATTTGAAAAAGAGCACGGAGTTAAACTTGGATTTATGGGATTCTTTGTTATAGCCGCCGTACAAGCTTTAAAGAAATTTCCTCTAGTTAACGCTTCTATAGACAAGACTGACATTGTTTATCATGGTTACCAAGATATAGGTGTAGCTGTTTCTACTGAGAGGGGTCTTGTTGTTCCTGTTATAAGAGATGCAGATATGATGTCTTTACCTGACATAGAAAAATCAATATTAGATTATTCAAATAAGGCAAGAGAAGGAAAATTATCTATTGATGATATGCAGGGTGGTACTTTTACGATTTCTAATGGGGGTGTTTTCGGATCATTGTTGTCTACACCAATATTAAATGCACCTCAAACAGCTATTTTAGGTATGCATAATATTCAAGATAGACCAGTTGCAATAGATAATGAAGTTGTCATAAGACCAATGATGTATTTAGCCATGAGTTACGATCATAGATTATTAGATGGTAAAGAGGCTGTTACTTTCCTTGTTTCAATTAAAGAGCAGCTTGAGTCACCAGAAAGACTTTTACTTAATTTATAAAGAGGTATTGATATGTACGATGTTGTAGTGATTGGAGGCGGGCCAGCAGGATATGTTGCAGCCATTAGATCCTCTCAATTAGGTTTGTCTGTTGCTTGTATTGAATCTATGGAAGGAGAAAAGGGGGCTCCAAAACTTGGTGGCACTTGTTTAAATGTAGGATGCATTCCCTCAAAAGCCTTATTAGATTCATCTCAAAGATATTATGAGGCTTCAAATGATTTATCTAAACATGGTATTAAGACTTCAAAAATTGATCTTAATATCCAAGATATGATGGCTCGAAAAGATAAAGTAGTTTCACAATTAGTTTCAGGTGTTAGTGGTTTATTTAAGGCAAATAAAATTAAAGCAATCCATGGTTATGGAAAACTGATATCAGCTAACGAGGTTGAAGTTACTAGAGGAAGTGAAAAAGAAATTATTGAGGCTAAAAATATTATTCTTGCTACAGGATCTAAACCAATAGAGATTTCGAGTGCAAAATTTGATAATAAAAATATAGTTGATTCAACTGGAGCACTTGAATTTGATAATGTTCCTAAAAAACTTGGTGTTATAGGTGCAGGAATTATTGGATTGGAATTGGGTAGCGTTTGGTCAAGATTAGGTTCTGAAGTAACGATGCTGGAAGCAATGCCAGGTTTTTTGCCAATGGTAGATAAAAAAATCTCAAAAGAGGCCTTTAAAGAATTTTCTAAACAAGGTCTTGACGTAAAGCTAGGTTGCAAAGTGGTAGAAGCAAAAGTTGAAAAAAATACTGTCAAAGTAGTATATGAAGTAAACGGTGCTTCTAAGAATGAATTGTTTGATAAATTAATAGTTGCTGTAGGAAGATCGCCAAATACTGAAAATTTATTATCAAATGATTGCGGAATTTCTCTTGATGATAATGGTTTTGTAGAGGTTGATGAGTTCTGTCAAACCAAGGTTGCATCAGTATGGGCTATTGGTGATGTTGTTAGAGGACCAATGCTAGCTCATAAAGGAAGTGAAGAAGGAATAATGGTCGCAGAAAGAATTGCTGGCAAACATACAGCAGTTAATTACGAGCTTGTACCATCGGTTATTTATACGCATCCAGAAGTGGCATGGGTTGGAAAAAATGAAGAAGAATTAAAATTAGAAGGGGTTGAATACAAAAGTGGGTCTTTCCCATTCGCTGCAAGCGGAAGGGCTTTAGCTGCAGATGCCTCAGTTGGCTCAGTTAAGATTCTTGCTGATAAATTAACAGATACAATATTAGGGATTCATGTTTTTGGACCTTCTGCTGCTGAGTTGGTTCAGCAGGGTTTGATAGCTATGGAATTTGGCTCAAGCTCAGAAGATATAGGTTTAACAATGTTTAGCCATCCGACTGTATCAGAGGCATTGCATGAAGCTGCTTTAGCAGCAAACGGGCATGCTATTCATATAGGAAATAGAAAAAAATGAATTTACATGAGTACCAAGGCAAAGAGCTTTTTGCTAAATATAACTTGCCTGTATCTTCAGGAAAAGTTATTACAAATGCAGAGGATGCATTAAATGCTTGCAGAGATATTGGAGGAACAAAGTGGGTTGTTAAAACCCAAGTTCATGCTGGAGGAAGAGGAAAAGCCGGAGGAGTTGAATTGGTGAATTCTCCAGATGAAGCTTTAATTTTTGCACAAAAATGGCTTGGTAAAAGACTAGTCACATATCAAACGGACAAAGAAGGTCAATTAGTTAGTTCAATTCTCATTGAAGAGTGCACAGATATTAAAGATGAGTTGTATTTAAGTGCAGTTATAGATAGAGCTTCACAAAACGTTGTATTTATAGCTTCTTCTGAGGGCGGAGTAAATATAGAAGAAGTAGCAAAAAATTCTCCAGAAAAAGTTATTTACGAATCAATTGACCCCTTAACTGGAGCGCAGCCATTTCAAGCTCGCAAAATTGCAAAGATTTTAAATCTTGATCCAAGTCAAACTAAAGAATTTTCAAAAATACTTCCCAATTTAATGAAGTTATTCGTAGATTGCGACCTAAGTTTGTTGGAAATTAATCCATTGGTTATAACTGCTGGTGGGAACTTGCATTGTTTAGATGCAAAGATAAATATAGATTCTAATGCAATCTTTAGACAGCCTGAGATAGCTAAAATGCACGACCCTTCTCAAGAAGATGAAAGAGAATCTGAGGCTGCAAAAAATGATCTTAGTTATGTTTCATTAGATGGAAATATTGGATGTATGGTTAATGGAGCAGGATTAGCAATGGGTACAATGGATACTATTAAATTCTTTGGTGGCTCACCCGCTAATTTCTTAGATGTTGGGGGTACCGCTACACAAGATAGGGTTGCTAAAGCTTTTAAATTAATCCTAGCTGATCCAGAGGTAAAAGTAGTTTTAGTTAATATATTTGGGGGGATAGTAAGATGTGATCTTATTGCTGAAGGAGTATTAGCTGCAATTGAAGAAGTTGGAGTCTCTGTCCCTGTTGTAGTGAGGCTGGAGGGCAACAAAGCAAAAGAAGGTTCCGATATTCTTGCTAACTCTAATGTGGGAATTGAGAGTTTAAACAATCTCAAAGATGCTGCAAGGAAAGCCGTGGAGTTAGCATCATGAGTATATTAGTTAACAAAGATACTAGGGTTATAGTTCAAGGCTTTACGGGATCTCAAGCAACTCTCCACTCAGAACAATCAATTGATTATGGTACTAATATTGTGGGTGGTGTTACACCAGGTAAAGGTGGTCAAATTCACTTAGATAGACCTGTATTTAACACAATGGATGAAGCTGTGAATGAGGTTAATCCTAATGCTGCTTTAATTTTTGTACCAGCCCCTTTTTGTAAAGATTCAATTCTTGAAGCTGCAGAATCTGGGATTGAATTAGTTATATGTATTACAGAAGGAGTTCCTACTTTAGATATGCTGGTTGTAAAAAAGAGAGTAGATGAATTAGGGGTAAGGCTTATAGGTCCTAATTGTCCTGGAGTTATTACACCAGGAGAAGCAAAGCTTGGAATTATGCCTGGAAGTATTCATATGCCTGGATCGGTTGGAATTATTTCTAGATCAGGCACCTTAACTTACGAAGCAGTGAAACAAACAACTGATTTAGGTTTGGGTCAAAGTAGTTGCGTTGGTATTGGAGGGGATCCTATTCCAGGCTCTTCATTTATTGATATTTTAAAATTATTTGAAGCTGATGATGCTACTAAGGCTATAGTTATGGTGGGAGAAATTGGGGGTTCGGCTGAAGAAGAGGCGGCAGATTTTATCAAATCTTCTGTTTCTAAGCCTGTTATTTCTTACATTGCTGGCCAAACTGCTCCATCAGGAAAAAGAATGGGTCATGCTGGAGCTATTATTGCTGGAGGTAAAGGTACAGCAGCAGATAAGATTTCTAAACTTAAAGAATGTGGCGTTCATGTAGCTGATAATTTGCTTGAGATTGGATCTAAAACAGCAGAAGTTATGGATTTATAGCTCTGATAAATTTCTTAGAAATCCATTGGACCCTTAATACAATTAAGACCGCAAAAATTGATAATCCACCTATCATTGATATCCACATACCAGAAGCTCCGAGTGGTGAATTAAAACCATGGTATGTTAAAAAGTACCCAATAGGTATAGCAATAAACCAGTAGACTAATAGAGTAATTAGCATTGGAGCAAATGTATCCTTATAACCTCTTAAAGCTCCTATAGCACCTATTTGTGAACCATCAGGAATTTGAAATAAGGCAGCAAAAATTAACAAACTACTAGCTACCATGATTACTGCATCTTCATTGGAAAACATAGAGCTCAATTGATCTCGAAAAGTAAAAATAAGAATAGTATTCATAATAGCAATTAGGGTGCATAGAGATATTGATGAAATCGATGCAAATCTAGCATCTACCATCCTTTTAGCACCTATTAAATTCCCCACTCTTGTTGCTGCAGCTAAACCTACAGATAAAGATATAACAAAGAAGAAACTTGCAATATTCATAGCTATTGCATGACCAGCTACAATTTCTTTGCCTAGTGGAGATATTATTAAAGCCGCCCCTGAGAACATTGCTAATTCAATAAAAATACCCAAACCTATAGGAAATCCTAATTTAAATAACTCAACTATAGTATTTCTAGATGGTATTGGTAGTTTTCGAAAAGGTTCTGTTGCTGAATAATTTTTTGATTTTGCTATATAAATAATTAAAGTTAAAGTCATAAAAACAGATACTATTGATGTAGCATAACCACAACCAACACCACCCATCTTAGGCAATCCAAAATACCCATAAACAAATATAATATCTAATGGAATATTAATTAACATTCCAGCAAGAGATATATAAAAGATTGGCAAAGTTAAAGCCATACCTTCGCTGTAGCATCTCAAGCATGTAAATATTGCAAGAGCAAACATTCCAACAGATAAAGCTTTTAAGTAATCGCCAGCTACAAGTGCAACTTCAGGCTCTAATTCAAGGAGATTTACTAACAGATAAAGATTGGGGTAGATTATTAAAAACAAACCACCTAATGCAATAGCAATCCATAGAATCTCACCTAATTTATAACCAATCATCTTAAAATCTTTTGCTCCATATAACTGAGCAACTATTGGCGTTACTGCAAAAATTACCCCAGCCAATAGAAGCCAAATAGGATGTGTAAAAGCTGAACCTATAGCTAAAGCGGCAAGATCAGTTGAGCTCGCTCTTCCAGCAACAAGGGTATCAGTCGTGCCCATAAATACATATGAGACTTGAGACCCAAAAATAGGCAGCCCAATTTTAAGCAAACTCTTAAACTCATTTATAAATTTTGTTATCAATTTATCACCAAAAAAATTTTCGGTACTTTATCATATTAAAATACTAAGTAAATAATAGGAGATAATTATCAGAAAAGATAATAGACCATATTGGTTAAAGAAATTTAGTTCTAGGATTAATAGACTATATGTTAACCACTTTTTAAAGCCTCAATTTCTTAAATTGGGCAAAGGAGGAGCATTTTTTAAACCTCAGTACATAAACCTGTTCGGTAAAAATATCTCCATAGATGATTATCCAACATTAATTGGCGCGAAAGATGCAAATATTCAGTTCACAACTTGGAATATTGATACCTGGGATGGGAAGCTTGATATAGGCAAATATGTCCTTATAACTCCTGGTGTAAGAATAATGGCAGCTGAGCAAATAACTATTGGAGATGCTTGTATGTTTGCACATGGTGCATATATTTCTGATGCAGATTGGCATGGAATATACGATAGATCTGAACCAGTAGGAAATACCAAACCAGTTGTACTTAAAGACAATGTATGGATAGGAGATAGCGCAATTGTTTGTAAAGGAGTCACAATTGGAGAAAATAGTATTATAGGAGCCGGAGCAGTTGTTACAAAAAACGTACCCCCTAATTCAGTATTTGCTGGCAATCCAGCTAAATTAGTAAAAGTTCTTGATGAGAAGAATGATTTTATTTCAAGAAAAGATTTTTTTAACAACCCAAAGAAACTTGCTGCAGATTTTGATGCATTAGATAAATATTCATTAAAAAATAATTCATTTTTGGGCTGGATTCAGAGTATTTTCTGGCCAGATAATACTAATTGATAAAAATTTCTGCAGATCACGATATTCCTCAATTAAATAAATTAATAAGAACATCTATAGATACAAATAATATTGAAATTAATTATTTCAATCATAGTGACATTAATAATAAAAATATCAGTGAAAGTGAAATACTCCTTGTTAGATCTACAACCAAGGTTAATAAATCTCTACTAGAAAATACAAAGATTAAATTTGTTGCTTCAGCAACTTCTGGCATTAATCATTTGGATATAGACTATTTAGAATCTCAAAAAATTAAATGGGGTTATGCTGCTGGATGCAACTCTTCTTCAGTAACTCATTATGTTCTGGCTGTAATTGCTGAGCTTATAGAAAAAAAGAAAATAAATTATGATTCTAAGATAGGTATTATTGGTTATGGGAATATTGGGAAGAAACTTTCTAAATACTTGGAAGAATTAAACTTTGATATATTTATTTATGACCCTTACATTAATAATAATAAATTAGTTGATTTTAATACCATTCTTAAGTGTGACCTTGTTAGCATTCATGTCCCTTTTACCAAAGGTGGTCTATATCCCACTCATAAACTTATTGAATCATATGAATTAGAGCAGTTAAGTAATAAGGTGCTTATCAATTCTTCTAGAGGGGGCATAGTAAATGAAAAAGCTATACTTAAAAATAATATAACTTACATAGCTGACGTTTGGGAGAATGAGCCAATGCCCAACAATGAATTGGTTACGAGGTCATATATAGCTACTCCACATATAGCTGGCTATAGTAAGCAAGGGAAGCTTAATGGATCAGTCCAAGTTGTAAGATTAGTATCTAATTATTTAGAGAATAAAAAAGACACCAGCCCATTTAATTTTCAAGATGTATCAAAGATAGATCAAGAAGATATAATTGATAAATCTGCCTTAGGAGAAATATTACCCCTTGATATTTTTAACAAAACATTTGATGTCAAATCTATTTCAGATGAAATGAAAGATTTTTTTAAAAAAAATCTTAGCAATAATGAAATAGCTACAAGCTTCAACCAAATGAGAAGAAATCATCCTGATAGAAATGACTTTGACTCTAAAGATTTCCTATCTAAAAACTTTTAAATTCTTTATCATAAAGACAAAAAATGACTATAAAAAAGAAAACAAACAAAGAGTGGAAAGAGGAGCTTTCAAGCGAATCTTATCAAGTTGCTAGGCTTGGGGGTACAGAAAGGCCATTTACTGGAGAATATTGGGATTTTAAGAAAGAGGGGATATATAAGTGCATTTGTTGCGATGAACCTTTATTTGAATCTGATACTAAATTTGATGCAGGTTGTGGCTGGCCAAGTTTTTTTCAACCGTTAGATAATAATAGTATCACTGAACTTCCAGACTTCTCATTATCTAGAGAAAGAACTGAAGTTAGATGCACAAATTGTGATGCTCATCTGGGCCATGTTTTTAATGATGGACCAAATCCAACAGGTCTTAGGTATTGCATTAATTCAGTCTCTTTAGATTTTATAAAAAATGAATCTTCATAAATAAAGATGGACAATAAAACTTCATCTAAAAATTTAATATTTACTTCATATTTAAAAGTTGGCACTTGGACTGGAATATCTAGAGTTTTTGGTTTATTAAGAGATATAACTACAACAGGTCTTTTGGGTTCTTCAATGCTTCATGACATCTTTATTGTAGTATTAAAAATACCAAACGTTTTTAGGAGACTATTTGCTGAAGGCGCATTTAGTCAAGCCTTTATCCCTATTTATGGTGAATATCAAGAGCATAAATCAACTAAAGAAATTAAAGATTTTATTAATAATCTTGCAGGAACATTATTATCATTTTTATTTATCTTTACTCTTGCTGCTTTATTTTTTGCACCAATATTTATTCTTATATTTGCTCCTGGTTTTTATTATGATCCTGTTAAAAAAGATATAGCAGTAACTGTATTAAGAATAATGTTTCCTTATCTAGGTTTAATTTCTTTAGTTGCTTTTGCAGGCGGTATTCAAAATTCTCATAAAAGGTTTTCAATACCTGCTGCTACTCCAATTATCTTTAATCTTTGTATTATTTTTTCAGCCTTCTTTTTAGCACCATTATTTTCTATTCCAATATTAGGCTTAGCATGGGGTGTTTTGCTTGCAGGAGTAATTCAGTTATTAGTTCAATTATTTCCTCTCTCACAAATCAATAGACTTCCTGTTCCTAAGTTAGGATTTCTGAATGAAGGGGTTAAAAAAGTTTTTATTTTGATGATCCCTGCACTAATAGCAGGAGGTGTTGCTCAAATAAATTTATTAATTGATACAATATTTGCTTCTCTTCTTGAAACAGGTAGCCCTACCTGGTTATATGTTTCTGATAGATTAATACAGTTTCCATTAGGTATCTTTGCGATAGCAATTGGAACTGTTTTATTGCCAACACTTTCTCAAGCTAATGAGAAAGGGGATATTGATTTATATAAAAACCAATTACATAAATCCCAAAGATTAGTTTTATTTTTAGCAATACCTTCACTTATAGGGTTAGTAATGTGCTCAGAACAGTTAATTAGTACTTTATTTCAAAGAGGGGCATTTTCATACCTAGATGTTACTCAGGCATCTAAGAGCTTGATAGCTTTTTCAATTGGTCTTCCATTTTTTATGATGATGAAAGTTCTGGTCCCTGCATTTTTTTCACGAAAAGATACAAAAACTCCTATGTATGCAGCAATTGCAGCTTTAATATTAAATGTTTTACTTAATTATATTTTTGCTTTCAAATTAGGATATGGTCATACAGGGCTTGCTTTAGCTAGCTCAGTAGCTGCAATATTAAGTGTTAGTATATTATTTGTAATCCTAGTCAAAGAAAAATATATCCAATACACCAATCCGTTTAATAGGTTTAATTTTGCCTTAATAGTTGCTTCATTTGCTCTTGTGCAATTTCTTATGTTTGGACCATTTAATATAGATTTTAGCTCCTTAAGTTTTGTTGAAAGATTGGTTAATTTATCACTAGAAATTTTTATTTCAATACTTATATATTTAGGTATTTCAAGAATTATTGTGGGCAAAAATTTAAAAGAATTATTTTAGAAAAATGTATTTAATAAGAGGCCAGCATAATATTTCTCTTTTTAAGAGAAGACATCCAGGTGTTGAGATGTCAGCAACCATAGGTAATTTTGATGGACTTCATCTTGGCCATCAAGCAATTCTAGATAACTTGAAAGCTGAAGCTCAAAAACTAAACACGTCAACCCTTGTATTTTTTACCGAGCCTCATGCTGCAGAATATTTCTCCAATAAAGGAATATCAAAAATAGAATCACCTCCAAGACTTTCTCCTTGGCGAGAAAAATTTAGATTACTTGATGATTACGGAATCGATTATGCATGTTTTTTAAAGTTTAACTCTTCTCTTAAATCAATGACCCCAGAAAATTTTATCAAAGACATATTAGAAGCAATGAACTTAAGATCTTTAATCGTTGGCGATGATTTTAGGTTTGGTGCAGAAAGGGTTGGAGATTTTGATTTATTAAGACAGTGGGGGAATAGCTCTAATGTATTAGTTTCAAATACTGATACTGTTTTATACGACCAAGAGAGAATTAGTAGTACAAGAATTCGAAAAGCTTTGCTAGACAGCAATTTTGAATTAGCAGAAGCTTTGTTGGGCAGGCCGTATATTTTTTCTGGCAAAGTTGTATTTGGCAATCAATTAGGACGCACAATCAATATTCCAACTGCTAATTTATGGATACCAAAACAAAAACTTCCCATATCTGGAGTCTATGCAGTAACTTGTATGCTTAATGGCGTTAAATATAAAGGTATTTCAAATATGGGAGTTAGACCCACTATAGGAGGTGACCATCCTGTCTTAGAGGTCCATTTATTTGATTTTTCTAAAGTAATTTATGGAGAAAGGTTAGATGTTGAGTTTAAATTTAAGATCAGAGAAGAAAAAAAGTTCGAAAATCTAACTTTTTTAAAAGAACAAATAGAAAAAGACATATCTTTAGCTAAAAAACTCTTACAATAGCAATAATTATGAGTATTAATTACAGGGACACATTAAATCTCCCAGAAACAGAATTGTCTATGAAGGCTGGTTTAGCTAGAAAGGAACCAGAGATTTTAGAATATTGGAATTCTATTGATTTATACAACCAGATTAGAAAGACAGCTGCAGGGAAAGAGCAGTTTATTCTTCATGATGGACCCCCTTATGCAAATGGAGATATTCATCTTGGGCATTCAGTAAATAAGATCTTAAAAGATATCACCGTAAAAATTCAGAACATGCTTGGTAAAGACGCGCCATTTATTCCTGGATGGGATTGTCACGGTCTGCCAATAGAATTAAATGTAGAAAAGAAGCATGGCAAGAACAGTGATTTAGTCAAAAATAAAAATGATTTTATTACAGCGTGCAAGGAGTATGCTCATACCCAGGTTAATAAGCAAAAAGATGATTTTATTAGGTTAGGAGTCTTAGCAGATTGGTCTAATCCATATAAGAGTTCAGATGCTTCTTTTGAAGCAGACACATTAAGAGCTTTGGCTAGTATTATTGATAAAAATCATCTGCATAAGGGAGAAAAACCAGTTCATTGGTGTCAAGACTGTGGCTCAGCACTTGCTGAGGCTGAGGTTGAGTATAAAGATAAAGTTTCTAAATCAATTGATGTTTGTTTTGAAGTTTCTCAGGATTCAGTTAAAAGCTTATGTAGTATTTTTAAAACAGAGATAGAAAAAAAATGCTCATTTGTTATTTGGACAACTACGCCATGGACTTTACCTTCTAATGTTGCGGTTTGCATTAACCCCGAACTTACTTATTCACTTATCAAAAATAACAATGAATATTTTATTATTGCCAGTGAGTTAATAAATTCTTGTTCTGATAGGTGGGGAATTAAATTAGAAGAAGTATCCAAAGTAAAAGGCAGTCTTATAGAAAATATAGATTTAGATCATCCTTTTATAGAGAGAATATCGAAACTATTAAAAGGAGATCACGTCACAACCGATGCAGGAACTGGTTGTGTTCATACCGCACCTGCTCACGGCTTGGATGATTACTTCATATGCAAAGATAATAAACTAGAGACTATAAAGGCTTTAAATAATAAAGGATTTTTTAAAGATGAATATGGGAATATTGCAGGCTTGCCTGCTTTTAAGGCCGACCCCTTTATATTAGAAACCTTAACTGCTAATAAAAAATTAATTGCAGTTGAAGAATATGAGCATTCATACCCTCATTGTTGGCGACATAAAACACCACTGATTTTTACTTCAACGCCGCAATGGTTTATTTCAATGGATAAATCAGGTTTATTAGATAATGCTAAGGCTTCAGTTGATAAAGTTAAATGGGAACCATCATGGGGCCTTCAAAGAATTCAATCCATGCTAGAAGATAGGCCCGATTGGTGTATTTCAAGGCAAAGAAACTGGGGCGTTCCAATAACATTAGTTGTTCATAAAGATTCTGGTGAAATACATCCAAACCAAAAAGAGCTTTTTACTAAATTTGCTGATTTAATTGAAGAATCTGGAATTTCTGCATGGGATTCGATTAAATTGTCTGATTTTATAGACGATGCTGAAGATTATATAAAAGTTACTGATACTTTAGATGTATGGTTTGATTCAGGAGCAACACATTTCTCAGTTTTAGAAAAAAGATTTAAAAAGGGTGTAGTGGCTGATTTATATCTTGAAGGATCAGATCAGCATCGTGGTTGGTTTCAATCATCGTTATTAACAAGTATAGCTATTAATGGAAGACCTCCATTTAAGGAAGTTATGACTCATGGATTTGTAGTCGATGAAAAAGGCCGCAAACAATCAAAATCATTAGGAAATGTTGTTTCACCTCAAAAGGTATGGAATTCATTAGGCGCAGACATATTAAGATTATGGGTAGCTGCAACAGACTTTAGAAGTGAAATGAATGGTTCTGATGAGATTTTAAAACGAATCTCAGATCAATATAGAAGAGTGAGAAATACCTTTAGATTTTTATTAGGAAACATTAATGATTTTGATTATAAGAAGAATAAGGTTGATTTAGATGATTTAGTTGAATTAGATAAATGGATCCTTAATGCAACGCTTGAATTACAAAAAGATGTATTAGATTGCTATAACAATTATTCTTATCATAATGCTGTTCAGAAAATACATAATTTTTGTGTAAATGAGCTCGGAGGTGTTTTTCTAGATATTATAAAAGATAGACTTTATACAACTCCGCAAAATTCGCACGCAAGAAGATCATGTCAGACTAGTATTTATCATATTACCAATATATTAGTCAGACTGATTAGCCCAATTCTTTCCTTTACTTCTGAAGAAATATGGCAAACCTACCCGCAGCTTAAAAAACAAAAAGAATCAGTTTTTTTAACTGAATTCTATAATGGAATAAATACTGTAGATCAGATACTTAATAATGATGAGTGGGGCAATATCTTTGAAATTAAAGATTTAGTTAACCAGGCTATAGAATCTGCAAGAAATGAAAATCTTGTTAAAGGCTCTCTTGATACAATTGTTGAAATCAACTGCTCCGAGGAATCCTTTAATTTATTAAATAGGTTAGGAGATGAGTTGCATTTTGTTTTTATCGCTTCCGAATGCGTTCTTAAAAAGAGTAAAACTTTAAAGATTAATATTACTCAATCTAAAAATGAAAAATGTTCTAGATGCTGGCATAGATCAGAATCTGTATCAAAAAGCTCTAAGCACCCAGAGCTTTGCATTAGATGTGAAGAAAATATAGAAGCTGCTGGAGAGGTTAGAAAATTTGTCTAGAATTTCAATTTATATTTATCTTTTTTTATTGGTTGGATTAGATCTTGGTATAAAGAAAATAGCTTCAAGTAATCTTATTCCTTTTGAGGTTGTTGATTTTATTCCTTTTATAAATTTTTACTTAACTTTTAATTCTGGTATTGCATTTAGTATGTTTGATTTTGGCGCCGGTGTTTCAAGTTATATTCTTTTAATAATTGGACTATTGATAGTAGTATTTCTTTTTAATCAATTATTTGAGGAAGACAGAAAAGATGCCCAAATTTCCTATGTCTTAATTATTGGAGGTGCATTAGGAAATATTATTGATAGAGCAATTGATGGAGTTGTTACAGACTTTTTACATCTTTATATTAGTAATTTTTCTTTTTTTATTTTTAATCCAGCTGATGCTTTTATTACAATTGGAGCATTGTTGTTAATTTATTCGGAATTCAAGAAAGGTTTTGATGGACAAAAGAGTAATAATTAATTTAGCTAATCCTAGAGGATTCTGTGCAGGTGTCGATAGAGCTATTGATATTGTAAATAGAGCACTAGAAATATATGGTCCTCCAATCTATGTAAAGCATGAAGTTGTACATAATCGTTTTGTTGTAAAAGACCTCAAAGATAGAGGAGCTATATTTGTTGAAGAAATATCAGAGGTTCCTGATGATGCTTTGGTTATTTTTAGTGCCCATGGAGTTTCTACTAAAGTAGAGGAAGAGACAGATATCAGAGGGCTTAAATCTCATGATGCTACGTGCCCTTTAGTTACAAAAGTTCATATGGAAGTTATTAGGCACGCAAGGGCTGAAAGAGATATTATTTTAATTGGGCATGAGGGACATCCTGAGGTTGAAGGCACTATGGGAAGACATACAGGAGGAAATAGTTCAAATATATACTTAGTTCAAGATGAAGTAGATGCAAAATCCATAGAAATTAATCAGCCTGATAATGTTGCGCTTGTGACGCAGACAACTCTTAGTGTTGACGATACGAAAATTATTATTCACGAATTAAAAAATAGATTTCCTAAATTAATCACTCCAAAAAATGATGATATTTGTTACGCCACTCAAAACAGGCAAGATGCCGTTAAACAATTAGCTTTAGAAAATGATTTTATGATAGTAGTAGGGTCACAAAATAGCTCAAACTCCAATAGGCTTAAAGAGCTTTCAGAGAGGTGTGGGTGTGAGTCGATTTTAATTGATGAATTTAATGATCTTGATTTAAAAAAGATAGAGGACATAAAAAGAATAGCTATAACAGCAGGAGCATCAGCACCTGAATCTAGAGTTAAAGAAATAGCCGATGCATTAAAAGAGCATACGCAAGGCGTTATAAATGAAATTGGTAAAGATAATGAGAATATCACCTTCAAGATGCCGCCTGAATTAAGAAGAGAACAAGCCAAATAGCCCAATTTGTCAAAATCAAATTCTTATGGGATATTAAGTTATGTCCGCAATAAATATAAAAGATAATCTTATAGAGGGAGTTGCTACAAGGCTGTCGCCTAATCATGACTTGCGCCCCATAGAAGAGGATATTTCTTTACTAGTCATTCATGCAATTAGCCTGCCACCGGGCAAGTATGGTGGTAGCTATATAGAAGATTTCTTTTTGAATACTTTAAATATTTCTAAGCATAAATATTTTGAATCTATAAAAGATTTAAAAGTTTCATCCCATTTACTTATCAAAAGAACCGGAGAAATAATCCAGTTTGTTCCATTTAATAAGAGGGCGTGGCATGCAGGAGTGTCATCCTATTTGGGGAGAGAAAAATGTAATGATTTCTCAATTGGCATTGAGCTTGAAGGAACAGATGATTCTGAGTTTACAAATCAACAGTATAATTCTTTAATGATTGCATCAAAGGCATTAATAGAGACTTATCCAAAACTTACGAAAAATAGAATAGTCGGACATTCTGATATAGCTCCAGAAAGAAAAACAGACCCAGGAATATTTTTTAAGTGGGATAGATATTTAGGAGATATATGAATTCTAAACTTTTAAGTATATGTCTCCTTGGCTTTACCTCAGGATTGCCATATATGTTAGTTTTTGTAACCCTAGGAACTTGGCTAGCTGTTATTAACATTGATATAGCAACTATAGGTTTCTTTGCATGGCTTGTATTAACTTATTCATTAAAATTTTTATGGGCACCTCTTGTAGATAACTTTTCTATTCCAATTTTAAGGAGATATGGAAATAGAAAGAGTTGGATTGCTTTAATGCAAATATTAATAATAATTCTTTTATTCCTTTTATCTATAACAGATCCTCTTAATAACTTAGGTTTATTTGCTTGTTGCGCATTTTTTATTGCATTTTTTGGATCTATTCAAGATATTGCAATAGATGCTTTTAGAATTGAATTAGCAGAAATAGAAGAGCAAGGTAATTTAGCAGCAAGTTATCAATTTGGTTACAGGATGGCAATACTTGTAGCTTCTTCAGGCGCACTTATTTTAGCCTCTAGGACAAGCTGGACTTTTGTCTATCAATTAATGTCTATATTTATGGTTCTTGGCTTCATAGGGCTATCTTTAGTCTCAGAAAATATGAATACATCTTTAAAAAAATTAACACTTTCTGACTCTCTCTGGAAACCATTAAAAGATTTCGGAAGTAGGTTTGGTTTATATGCATCTGCTCTCCTTTTAGGAATTATTAGCACATATAGATTAACTGACATAATGACAGGACAAATTATCAATCCTTTTTATATTGAGATGGGGTTTTCACTTGATGAGATAGGGTTTGTTGTAAAAACAGTTGCATTAGCAGCATCAATTTTCGGTTTTTTTATTGGTGGAAAATTAATTAAATTATTGGGAGTCAATAAGTCTTTAATTATTGGTGGTTTTCTCGTAATGATAACTAATTTATTTTTTGCATATATTGCAATTTCGGATAAATCTCTGTCATTACTTTCCATGGTAGTTGCTCTTGATAGCTTGGCCGCAGGAATTGTTGGAACAGTTAATATAACTTTTTTAACAAGCCTAGTATCTAAAGAATATACAGCTGTTCAGTATGCATTATTTACCTCCTTTATGATGTTGCCTGGAAAGATTCTTGCAGGTTTTTCTGGTGTCTTAATTACAAATTTAGGATTAATTTATGGAGATAATTATGGGTGGATGACCTTTTTTATCATTACTTCTTCTTTAACCATACCTTCTATATTTTTAATTTTTTTCTATAAAAATAAATATGCATAAGTCCACTTATTTCATTAGACTTGTTCTCCTAATAAGCTTAATCGTAACGTCCATTTTTAGTTTTATTCAAATTGACCAAAATCTTGCTAAAATCTTAATTCAAGACAAGTTACTTCATGCAGCGGTTTTTTCATTAATAACATTCTTAGCCTATGCTTCAAAGTTTGATGTAAATAGAATTACAATATTTATTGGCTTAATACTTTACGGGTTGTTAATTGAGATTACTCAAAATTATCTTTCATATAGAAGTTTTGAATTATATGATCTACTTTCAGATATTGTTGGGGTAGCAATAGGTTATTCTGCATGGAAATTTCTAAAAAAATTGCATCCAGACTATTGATTTATTCTATTTAGTCCATAATTAACGTCTAGATTAATTATTTTTTATTTAATCGCTGAATTATAGTAATTTTTATAATTTTTTAAGTAGGGAGATACTAATGAAATTAAGACCTTTACATGACAAGGTTCTCGTAGAAAGAACAGAAGAAGAAACAACATCAGCGGGAGGCATTATTCTTTCAGGCACTGCCACTGAAAAGCCATCTCAGGGAGTTGTTATTGCAGTTGGACCAGGCAAAAAAAATGATGCAGGAGAAGTTATATCTGTTGGAGTTAAGGCAGGTGATATGGTTATTTTTGGTCAATATGGTGGCAGCGAAGTAAAAATTGATGGGAAAGAATATCTAATCTTAGGTGAGAGCGATATTTTTGGTGTTATTGAATCTTAATATAATTATTTAAAACGGAGATATTAATATGTCAGCAAAAGACGTGAAATTTGGGGACTCAGCTAGGAGTCAAATGTTAGATGGAGTAAATACTTTGGCAGATGCTGTAAAAGTTACACTAGGACCAAAAGGAAGGAATGTTGTATTGGATAAATCCTTTGGAGCTCCTACAGTAACTAAAGATGGTGTTTCGGTTGCTAAAGAAATTGAACTAGAGAATAAATTTGAAAATATGGGAGCTCAAATGCTTAAACAGGTTGCCTCTCAAACTTCAGATGAGGCTGGTGACGGAACTACAACTGCTACAGTTTTAGCTCAATCAATTGTTAATGAGGGTAATAAAGCTGTTGCAGCCGGAATGAATCCTATGGATCTTAAAAGAGGTATAGATCTAGCTGTCTTAACAGCAGTAGATTTTGTAAAAGGTTTAAGTGTCCCTTGTGCAGATGACAAGGCTATAGCCCAAGTTGGAACTATTTCAGCTAACGGGGACGAGGCTGTTGGTGAAATAATTGCAGAAGCAATGCAAAAAGTTGGGAAAGAAGGAGTCATTACTGTTGAAGAAGGGAGTGGTATTGATAATGAATTGGATGTTGTTGAAGGTATGCAGTTTGATCGAGGTTATTTATCTCCATATTTTGTTACCAATCAAGACAGCATGACTGTTGAATTAGAGAATCCGCTAATTCTTCTTCATGATAAAAAGATTTCAAATATTAGAGACCTTCTTCCATTGCTAGAGTCAGTAGCTAAAGCTGGGAGACCTCTACTTATAATTGCAGAAGATATTGAAGGAGAGGCATTAGCTACTTTAGTTGTTAATAACCTTAGAGGTATTGTTAAAGCAGCTGCATGTAAAGCTCCAGGTTTTGGTGATAGAAGAAAAGCAATGCTTGAAGATATTGCAATCTTAACAGGCGGAACAGTTATTTCTGAAGAAGTTGGCCTTTCATTAGAGGGCGCAACTGTTGAAGATTTAGGAACTGCAAAAAAAGTAACAATGAATAAAGACAATGCTACAGTTATTGACGGAGCAGGAAATCAAGATGCTATCGCTGCTAGAGTTAATCAAATTCGAGCTCAGATAGAAGAGACAAGCTCTGATTATGATAAAGAAAAACTTCAAGAAAGAGTTGCCAAGCTTGCTGGCGGAGTTGCTGTTATTAAAGTTGGCGCCGGCTCAGAAGTTGAAATGAAAGAAAAGAAAGCAAGAGTTGAAGATGCATTACACTCAACTAGAGCTGCTGTTGAAGAAGGTGTTGTTCCTGGAGGCGGTTCAGCGCTAGTCAGAGCTTTAGAATCGGTAGAAAAATTAACCGGCTCCAATGATGATCAAAATGTTGGAATCAATATTGCTAAGAAAGCTTTTGAAGCTCCATTAAGACAAATAGTTTCAAACGCTGGAGAAGAAGCTTCAGTAATTGTTTCTAATGTAAAAGGTGGAAAGGGTTCTTATGGTTTTAATGCTGCCACGGGTGAATTTGGCGACATGATAGAAATGGGTATCCTAGATCCTGCTAAAGTAACTAGAACAGCTCTTCAGGCTGCTGGTTCTGTTGCAGGAATGATGATTACTACTGAAGCCATGGTAACTGATGTGCCTCAGGATGCGGCTCCGGCTCCAGCTATGCCAGATATGGGCGGCATGGGCGGCATGGGCGGCATGATGTAATTTGTTATGGAAATTAAGAATGGGGCTTCGGCCCCATTTTTTATACCTTTTGAATTTTTACTTGTGTTATTAGATTTTCTTCGATCTTTATAATTTCAAACCTATATTCATTTATTTCTACACACAAATTTGCTTGAGGAATTTGATCAAGGTATTCAGTTAAAAGGCCGTTAATTGTTTTAGAGTTTATTTCAGGTATTGACCATTCAGAATATTTATTCAGATCTCTTATTTTACAAAAACCATCAGTGATAATTGATCCATCTTTTTTCTTAATAAATTCTTTTTCAAATTCAATTCTTTCATTTCCGAATCTTCCAACTATTTCCACGAATATATCTTCTGGAGTGATCAAACCTTCAATCTCTCCATACTCATCAACCACCATTCCAATATTAATATCTGATTTTTGAAATTCATTTAATTGATTTATTAATGTGGTTGATTGAGATACAAAATAAGTATCAATAAGAACACTCTTAAGATCTTTTTTCCCTTTTAATAGATTTAAGAATGAATGAGAGTCTTTTAAATGCAAGACACCAATTATCCCATCTATTGATTCTTTATATACAGGAAGAAGTGAATAGGAGCTAGATTCAATTATATTCTTTGCATTTTCAACAGAATCATTTGTATTAATACCAATAACTTCTGATGTTGGTATCATAATATCTTCAACAACCAGCTCTTCCATTCCTAGAATTGAAGAAAGCATTTCTTTGAAATGATAAGGAATTAGATCGCCAGATTCTTCCAACAAAGTTCTTAATTCTTGAGTATTCAAATTATCATTGTCACGAGAATTTTTAATATCAAGCTTTATCATTTTTAGAATTCTTGAGCTTACAGCATTAACTATTAATATCAGAGGGCTAAAAATCATACTAAATACTTTCAGTAAGCCGGATGATCTAAGTGCAAATTTTTCAGGTTTTATAGCTGCAATTGTTTTAGGAGTTATTTCAGAAAATATAAGAACTACAATAGTTAATAGAATAGACCCAAGCAAAACACTGCCGTTAAAAAAATCAATCATAAGGATAGTCACAATTGCTGAAGCTAAGATGTTTGCAAAATTATTGCCGACCAAGATTGCTGATAGAAGCTTGTCAGGCCTCTTAAGTAACTCCAAGGCTCTTTTTGCAGATTTATCACCTTTTTTTGAGATATTTTTTAATTTGACCTTATTTGAGGCCATCATGCCCGTCTCAGAGCCTGAAAAGAATCCAGAAAGTATTAAAAGTAATATTAATACTATTAGTAAAAACAATAACGAGGGGTCTTCTAGCATTAAGTTATTGTACTAAAAATGAAGGCATTTCCCATATAAGCAACTAATACAAATACAAGTGTAAAAACTAAACCACGCACAGCATATTTAATTTTTAAGTTGAAGAAGGTCATACCTATTAGTATTACAAAATAAATCAGCCATGAAATAAAAGTAAACAAAGCTTTTAATTGTATATTTATTGTAAGAATTTCAGTTATTAATATCCCGCTTATCAGAGCCAGCGTTAAAAAAATCATTCCAAGGCCTACCAACTTGAAAGCGTAGTTATAGTTTTTTTCAATAGATATTGGCATCAAGTTATCAATTTCACCTTTTTTAACTTTATTTACTCTCCATTCCAATAATAAAACTTCATAACAAACTATTAATAAAAAGCTTATAGACATACTAGTAACATAAAAATGCATTAAATTAATAAGGTTACTTAATTCTGCTCTATACAAGACAATAGATGCAATAAACCCTATAGCAATAGCTATAAGAGAATAAATATACATATTATTTGAACCTTTATAAAAGGTTTTAGATAAAAAATATCCACCAAGTGCAAAAAATGCTATATATACAAGATTCATTAATTTAGTAGTTTGTAAAAACTTTATATATTAATACTATCAAAATTATCAAGGTTAAACTAAAATACACGCCTTTTTAATATAAATTTTATTTGAGAGAGTATGGTAGTAATAAGATTAGCTAGAAGCGGGTCCAAGAAAAACCCTTATTATTTTATAACGGTTGCAGACGAAAGAAAGCCAAGAGATGGATCTTTTATTGAAAGATTAGGATTTTTTAATCCTTCAGCTCAAGGTCAAGAAGAAAGGTTAAGAATTGATCTTGAAAAGATTGATCTATGGATTTCTAAAGGAGCTCAATTGAGTGAAAGAGTTAGCAGTCTTGTAAAAGAGGCAAATCTTTCGCCTGAAGAGCTTGAAGCAAAAATTGAAGCTAAGAAAGCTAAGAAAGAAGCTAAGAAAGAAGCCCTTGCTGCTAAATTAGCTGAAGAAGCTAAAGCTAAAGCCGAGGAAGCTCCTGCTGAAGAAGCTGCTGAGGAAGAAGCTCCTGCTGAGGAAGCTCCTGCTGAAGAAGCTCCTGCCGA